>ENA-UOOM01000229-UOOM01000229.1-fermentation-metagenome-genome-assembly--contig:-NODE-229-length-70008-cov-16.123697_pt1 | contig 70008 bp, 72 predicted proteins | sample MGYA00245781_ERZ724031 | MGnify/ENA primary metagenome ERZ724031 (study PRJEB28704, sample SAMN03018317) | fermentation metagenome | biome: anthropogenic terrestrial biome; feature: soil; material...
GATAATGAGAAATCTGGATTTTTTTCTTCTTTTAGACGTGGTTCTAAAGAGGATGTTGATTCTGAGGATAAAGATGATGTGTCTGATGAAGTGAGTTCTAGTGTTGATGATGGTTTTGAATCTTTATCTGATGGTTCTGATTCTGATGATGTTGAAGTTGTTGATTCTGGGGATAATGAGAAATCTGGATTTTTTTCTTCTTTTAGACGTGGTTCTAAAGAGGATGTTGATTCTGAGGATAAAGATGATGTGTCTGATGAAGTGAGTTCTAGTGTTGATGATGGTTTTGAATCTTTATCTGATGGTTCTGATTCTGATGATGTTGAAGTTGTTGATTCTGGGGATAATGAGAAATCTGGATTTTTTTCTTCTTTTAGACGTGGTTCTAAGGATAAAGAACCTGAAACTAATGAAGATTCTAGAAAAGGGAAGGGTGGATTTTTTTCATTTATTAAAGAAAAAACTTTATCTGAAAATGATGTTGAAGATATTCTCTTCGAACTAGAAATGTCATTACTAGAAGGGGATGTTGCAATGGATGTTGCCAGTACTGTAGTTGATTCTGTAAAAGATGATTTAGTTGGTCAAAAAATTAAAAGAAGCAGTGATATAGAAGAATATACTTATGATGCTCTTAAAAATGCTGTATCAAAAATAATTGATATTAAAGGAAAATCTTTTACAGAAATGATTGAAATGAAGAAGAAAGAAGGTGAACCTTTAGTTGTTATGTTTGTAGGTATAAATGGGACTGGTAAAACAACCACTATAGGAAAATTATCTAGTTATTACCTTAAAAAAGGATATACTCCAGTAATTGCTGCTTCAGATACATTTCGTGCAGGGGCAATAGAACAAGTTACTTATCATGCAAATAATGTAGGAGTTAAAATTATTAAACATGAAAAAGGTTCAGATCCTGCAGCAGTAGCATTTGATGCAGTTGCTCATGCAAAAGCACATAATAAAGAATTAGTGCTAATTGACACTGCAGGTAGAATGCAAACAAACACCAATCTTATGGATGAAATGAAAAAAATTAAAAGAGTTGCAAAACCTGATTTAGTTATATTTGTAGGTGATGCATTAACAGGTAATGATGCTACAGAACAAGCAACTAAATTTAATGATGCAATAGATATTGATGGTGTAATATTAACTAAAGCTGATGCGGATGCTAAAGGTGGGGCTTCACTATCCATTGGATATGTTATTAAGAAACCTATCATGTTTTTAGGTATGGGTCAAGGTTATGATGATATTATTGAATATGATGCAGATTGGATGTTAAATCAATTATTTGCGGAATCATAAAAATTAAATTTAATAAGGGGTTTAAATGAATAAAAAATATTTTTTTGCAACATTAATAATTATCTTAATAATAGTTTCAGGGGTTGCGTTTGTTTTTTCTTATTTGCCAAGTAATGTAATTTTAGGAGAAAATTCTTTACAACCTGGGGGTGATGTTTCTATTACTGTAACTGGAGATGTCCTATTTGGTCGTAAAATGCCAAGTGTTTTAAGTTCAGGTGAAAGTCCTTATCGATTTGTTTCATCAGTAATTAACTCCTCTAATATTTTATTAGTTAATTTTGAAAATCCCGCCACTAACTCTGGATCAGCTGTTAAGGGTGATGTTCCTTTAAAATGTAGTCCTGAATATGTTCCACTTGTTAAAGGTTCAAATAACACGGTCTGTGCTTTAGCTAATAATCATGCTTTTGATTATGGGATTGCTGGAATGAATGATACTATCAATACTCTAAATCAAGCAAATATTACTCATATAGGTGCAGGAAACAATTTAGCAAATGCTTCAGCTCCTGCAACTATTCATACAAATGGGAGAACAATAACCATTCTTAATTATATGGATTCTGATAATTTTAAGGAATACAGTCAAGAGGTTATGCCAAAAGCTACAAATAATTCTTCAGGTTACTCAGCATATAATGAAACATTAGCTGCCCAAGAAATAAAATCAGCTAAAGAAAATGGTTCAGATTATGTAATTATTTTTATGCACTACGGAAATGAGTATAGCAGAACACCAAATGAAGAACAAGTAAATATTTCTCATCAATGTATTGATAATGGTGCAGATATTGTTTTAGGATCACATACACATGTAACTCAAGGAGTAGAAATTTATAAAGATAAACCTATATTTTATAATTTAGGTAACTTTATATTTGATCAAAGTAACTCAAATACTCATAGAGCATATTTTGTTAATATCCAATTAGTAAATAATACTGCAGAAGTTACAATGTATCCAATAGATATTATTAATTATCTTCCTCACTTTATGAGTCCATCTGATGGTCAAACATTACTTAAAGAGTTACAACCTCAATGTAACGATATAAATATTACTTCTAACGGTACTGGTGTACTGGTTTATAATTTAACTAATGAAAATAATTAAAAATTTTTCATTTTTATTTTATAATTTTATTTTTTCTATTTTTTTAAAATTAATATATTTTATTCTTTTTTCTTAATAATAATTTTAATTTTTAATTAATTTAAATTATTAAATATAGTTTTCTAAAACTAAATATTAGATAAAAATGTATAAATTTTTAAACCTTTTAAATCATATAATTATAATAATTAATTAAAATTTTCATGATATTTTTCATAACTTCCTTGAAATCTATCATGTAATATACATGAATTATTTTAATAATTGAAATTTTTATTAACTATATAATTTAATTTAAAATATATGTGATTATTTATGATGGGAGAAGAAGAACTTATAAAATTATTTCCGGAATTTTCAGATTCAATACAACCTTCAGGTATAGACCTTGCTCTTGATGAAATATTAATTCAAAAATCAGAAGGTTCATTAATTGATAATGAAAAAAATATACCTAAAATACAATCATTAAAAGGTCCAATTTACACACTGAAACCTCACACTGCTTATTTAGCCACAATTGATAAAAAAATTAAAATACCTAAAGGATATTCAATGTTATATTTACCAAGATCTACCTTATTAAGATCATTTGTATCTGTACAGACTGCAGTAGGTGATCCTGGATTTTATGGAACATTAACATTCTTAATAGTTAATCACGGAGATTTTGAATATAAACTAAAAAAGGGAGATAGAATAGCACAAGCTGTAATATTTCCAGTAAAAGGGTCTGGAGAATATAATGGTTTTTACCAAGAAAAATAATTAATTTTGGAGATAAAGATAATGAACACTGCTGAAGCCTTAGTTAAAATTTTAGAAAATAATAATGTAAAATACATATTTGGTCATCCTGGTGAACAAATTATTTCAATGTATGCAGCATTAAAAGATTCTTTAATAGAACATATTTTAACTCGACATGAACAAGGTGCAGCACATGCTGCAGATGGATACGCTAGATCTTCAGGAAAATTTGGAGTTTGTATGTCAACAGCAGGTCCTGGAGCTATGAATTTAGTGATGGGTGTTACTACTGCATTTAAAGATTCTGTCCCTATGTTAGTAATTACAGGTGACAATATTTATTCTAATCAAGGTAAAGATAACTTTCAATCAATGAAAATAAACGAAATCTTTAAAAATATAACTATTAGAAGTTTTTATCCTTCTAATGGAAAAAATGCAATAATTAATTTAAAAGAAGCATTAAACATTCTTAAAAATGAACCTAGAGGACCTGTTCACATTAATTTAGCAAAAAATGTATTAATGGATGAAAATATTGGAAATATTATCGATAGGGAAGTTAATTTAGTACAAAATTATAGATACTCTGCAATGTCTCAAATTGTTGATAAATTAAAAGAGAGTAAAAAACCTTTAATACTTGCAGGAAATGGGATATTCTGGGGAAATGCTACTAATGAATTAAAAGATTTTGTAAATAAAAATAATATACCAATTGTCACTACTTATCATTCAAAAGGAATTATTAGTGAATTTGAAAAATTAAACTTAGGGATAGTTGGAATTAGAGGCACACCTTTAGCAAATTATGCATTTGAAAATTCTGATTTGATACTTGTTTTAGGGGCTAAATTATCAGACAGAACTTTAGCTAGAGTTAAAGACTTTAAAGAATTCAAATCTAAAATCATTGATATTAATATTAATAAAACTAAACTTAAAGGTGATATATGTTTATATGGGGATGTTAAAAAAGTTCTCAATGATTTATTAATTGATGATTTTCAAAAAGATTCTAAATGGTTAAGAAAAATTTATAGTAATCAAGTAAAAACTATTGTTGAAGGTACTGAAGATGATTCAACACCTTTAAGAACACCATATGCAATTTATAAAATATTAACTAATCGAAAAGATAGTATTATAGTAAGTGATGCAGGAACACACACAACCTGGACTCTTTTATTAACAAAAGCTTCTAATCCTGGTAAATTTATATTTTCAGGAGGATTTGGCCCAATGGGCTATAGTGTGCCAGCTTCAATTGGAGTTGCTTTAGCTAACCCTTCAGAAAAAGTTTTAGCAATTAACGGTGACGGTGACTTCCAAATGAATATTCAAGAATTAGCCACAATAAAAGAAAATAATTTAAATATAGGAATTTTTATTATGAATAATTCACAATTAGGAATTATTCGGCAATGGGAAGAACTTTATGGAATGGATTCTTACCAAATAAATTTAAAAAATCCAAATTTCACTCAAATAGCTAAAGGTTATGGGATAAATACTTTAAAAGTCCATACAAAAGAAGAATTAAATAATGCTATTAGTAAAGTTATGGATTCTAATGAACCTTTTGTAGTGGAGATCATAGTTCGTGAAGAAAATATTCCTCTTCCAGTGTATGATTAATCAGTTTTTTAATATATCTTTTACAAATTTTTGAATTATTTCATTATAATATTTTTCATATTCTTTTTTAAAAAATTGTAGATAAAATTCTTTTTCTAAACTTTTAGAATTTTTATAAATTAATATTACAGCTATTATTTGTAAATTTCCAGTATTTATTTTATTATTAAAACTTGTAAAATCAATTTCAAAATAAGGATAAATTTCAATATGATTATTTGTTCTTTTTTTACCAAAAAATCGTTCATTTTGATGTTGGATTAAATCATCAAAATTCATGTTTTTGCTCCGTCATTTTCTTTTTTGATTTGATAAATTTTCTTGATAATTTCTCTAATATTTTTATCACTTATTAATTTTAATAAACCTAAAAATGGTTTAAACAATCTAATTTTGAATGAAATTTTACCATTACTTTTTATTATTTCTTCTCCGAATAGTGCTTCTGTGGTAATAGAAACTTTTTTTGATAAATTTGGTAAAATATTTAGCATTGATAAAAAACCTACTATTTTTACAGTGTCTACATAGTCATATAAACCTAAACTAGTATGTGTTTCAAATTTATTTAACTTAATGGATTGTCTAATAATTTTTAAAAAATTTATTAAAATTTTTTTAGAATTTTTAATTAATGGAATTAAAGGTTTTATTTCATTAATTTTATCTTTTAAAGGAGTTTTTGTTTTATTTTTTTCTGGTTCTTCTGATGTAGATAATTCATTTTGGGTTTGTTTATTATTAAATCTTTTATTAAAAATTTTTAATTTAAGAATTTTTATACTTATTATAGCATTAATTTCTGTGTTTTTAACTTTATAATTTATCTGGATATGTAAATTAATAAATAGTAAGGAAAAAATTATTATTAAGATTATGGCTAATATGATTAGAATTATTGTTAGTATTATCAAAATATCAGCCTTTAACTATTTTTATATAAAATTTAAGAATTATTCTAATTCTGATTATCTAAATTAACTTTAATAGATTCTTTTTTTTCTTCATTAAGATTTTTTTCATCTGTGTTTGCATCTTTGATATCAACTACTTTAGTTTTATCTTTATTAGTTAAATCTTTGATTACATCACTTATAACTAATCCTAAATCTGTTATAGCTTTATTAATTGATGTACCTTTACTTAAATCAAGAACTCTTATTCCTTCGATCCCTTCTACGCCTTTAGTAATAACTACCATAGAAACAGGTTCAACTCCTGCAATAGCACCTGAGGCATTCCCTCCGGCTTCTTGCCCAAATTTTTCTCCAGCGCCTACACTGAATCCCATTTTCATAATAGGAATTAATAATTTATCTTCTGTTTCAATATATTTTCCTATAAGATTTTGGGAATCTAAAAGCTTTTTTAATTCTTCTGCGGTTGTTTTAATATTATTTTCATCTGTCATTTTTAATCAACTACTTTTTTTAAAAAATTTACATGTTATTGAATTTTTTAGTATATATTTATTTATTCTATTATTATAATTAAATATTTTACTTTTTTTTAAAAAAATCAATTTAATTACAGTAAAAATTTGAATTAATATAAAAAGAGTTATTAATATTTTTATTTAGTTGTTAATATGATAAAAAAATAGATTTATTAAATTAAAAAAATTTAAAATAGAATAAAATTTATAAAAATTTTATTCTGAGTAAAATTCAGCTATTGCTGAAGCACCTGCACCAGTATCTACATCTAAACCTAAATCTTTTAAGGTCATACCTAATGCAGTGTAAGTTATAGCTAATTCTTTATAAGAAATAGTACCTAAATGTCCAATTCTGAATACATGGTTTTTAAGATGATCTTGACCACCAGCAATTTCAACACGATATTTATCTCTTATGGTGTTTCTTAAATCACTATCTGTAATTCCTTCTGGCATTTTAAGTGCAGTAACAGTATTACTAGCAATTTTTTCACTTTTTGGGAATAATTCAAGTCCTAAAGCTTTTGCAGCTTTTCTTGATGCGGCTGCTGCTTTTATATGTCTTTCTATAGAATTATCTAAACCTTCTTCTTCAATCATTTTTAAAGCTTCTAATAAACCATAAATTGAATTAACACCAGGAGTATATGGGGTTTGTGGAGGTACACTGTTTCCTTTAGCTTTATATTTTGGCATATTTAAATAATAAGTATGTGAATCCACATTTTCAGTTGCTTTCCATGCTTCATCATTTAAAGTGATTGCTGCTAAGCCAGGAGGTGCAGCTAAACATTTTTGGGAACCAGTAAAACAAACATCAATTCCATATTTATCAACATCTACATAATCTCCTCCGAGTGAAGAGACAGTATCTACGATTAATAATGCATCATAGTTTTTCATTACTTTTCCAATTTCTTTAAGTGGATTATGCACACCAGTAGATGTTTCGTTGTGAATAACAGTTACAGCTTTTGTATCTTCATTAGCATCTAATGTTTCTGTAAGAATTTTAGGATCTAATACATCTCCCCATTCAACGGGAATTTCCACGGAATTAATACCATGAATTGTAGTAATATCTTTTAAACGATCTCCAAATTTTCCACCTGTGGCATTTATAATTTTTTCTTTAGGGTTAACTGTATTAGCTATAGCAGCTTCCATAGCAGATGTTCCAGAGCCAGTAAGTAAATATGATTGATTTTCTGTTTTAAACATTTGGGACATCATTTCAGTAGTTTCTGTGTATATTTCACCAAATTTAGCTCCTCTATGGTTAACAACAGTTTGAGACATAGCTCTTAATACTCTAGGAGCTACGTTTGTTGGACCTGGAAGCATCATTAATATATCATCCATTTTTCAAGTTCCTCCATTATTATAAGGATAATTTTTAGCTTGTTATCTTAATTTTTTGGAATATTAAATTAAATGTTATAAATAAAAAAATTCAAGCTTATATTACTTTCTTTTTTTTATCTTTTAAAAAGATTTTGTATTAAATAATTTTTTTGGAACTTTTAATTAGGGATTGTTCAGTTAATATATTTTAGGTATAAATAAATAATAGTTTAAAGAAAAATTTATTCAATTAAATCTATTTGTGGTGATTCATTATGGTGAATATCTTAATAAGTAATGATGATGGGGTTAATGCTCCGGGCATTTTAGCAGCTAAAAAATCACTTGAAGATTTAGGGAATATTACAGTTGTAGCTCCTGATGATGAACATAGTGGTTTAGGTAGAAGTTTAACAGTTATGAAACCTTTAAAAATTAATAAAACCACTTTAAATGATGGTAGTGTTGCATTTGGTGTTTCTGGAACTCCTTCGGATTCGGTAAGTTTAGGTATTCATGAAATCATGGAAATAAAACCAGATATTGTAATTGCGGGAATTAATTTGGGTCGTAATATTTGTAAAAGTGAAATTACTAAATCTGGAACTATTGGGGCTTCATTAGAAGCAGTTAATTCGGGTATTCCATCTTTAGCAGTTTCTTTATCTATAGATCATAGGGATGTTAAATTTGAAGATAATCAATTAAAATTTATAAAAGAGCCGGATTTTAGTTTTGCTTCTAAAATTTTACATAAAGTAGTAAAAAAAATCTTAATTAAGGGATTACCTAAAAATGTAGATTTATTAAATCTTAATATTCCTTCATATCCTTCTTCAGATAAAATAATGATTACTTCTTTAGCTGATAAAATGTTTGACACTGAAATTATTAATAAACGTAATGAAAATAATGAGGATTATTATTTGTTATCTCCTAAAATGGTTAAAAATTATGATAAAGGAACAGATGGTTATGCTTTATTAAATAAAAAATGTGTAAGTTTATCACCATTAAGATTTGACATGACTGGCAGTATTAACAGTTTAAAAAAATGGTGAAAAATATTTAAGGAGGATAATGATATGGATATAAATGAATGGGAAATTTGGTATAATAATATTTTAAATGATTTTGGTTTTTCAAGAGAAGGAGATGAAAAAACAGCTGATGTTTTAAATGATATATTAGATAAAAAAGGTTGTTTTGATATTGATGATTTGTACGATTATGTAACTAAAAAAACTTTAAGTAAAAATTTCATTGTTTTTGGTGCAGGCCCCTCTTTAAAATCTAATATTTCCCAAATTAAAAAAGATTATAATTTAAATGATTATATTTTAATCTCTGCTGATGGTGCAACAACTGCTCTTTTAGAAGAAGATATAATACCTGATATAATAGTAACGGATTTAGATGGGAAAATATCTGATTTATTAATTGCTAATGCTCAAGGTGCAATATTTGCGGTGCATGCCCATGGGGATAATGAAGATAAAATTATAACTTATACAAATACTTTAAAAAATGTTTTTGGAACAACTCAATCAATCCCTGAGAGAAATTTATATAATTTTGGGGGTTTTACTGATGGAGACAGAGCAATTTTTTTAGCAGTTGAGTTAGGTGCGAAAAAAATTTTATTAGCCGGTATGGACTTTGGAAACATTGTTACAAAATATTCAAGACCTAATATTAAAGATGATTTAGAAGTAGCAGATGAAGTTAAACAAAAAAAATTGAAATATGCAGAAAAATTAACTGAATGGATAGAAAAAAATGAGGATGTTGAATTAATTAATTTAATTTCCCCTTAATTGTGGGATAAATTATTTATATATTATGACAAAATAAATTAATAATATGGCAATTCAAGATATTTTAATGTTTGATGAAACTTTATTTAAAAATATTAGTGCATTCAATCCAGAGTATATGCCTGAAAATTATAATTTTAGGGATAATCAGATGGAAGCAATGGCTTATGCTTTAAGACCTGCTTTGAAAGGTGGGATGCCAAGTAATGCAGTAATTTTAGGGCCATGTGCTACGGGTAAAACAACCGCTGTAAAAAAAGTTTTCGACTTAATTGAAAATACATCAGATAAAATTAAATGTTGTTATATTAATTGTCAACTTAATACTACTCGTTTTGGTATTTTTTCTCAAATTCATGAAAAATTATTTGGACATAAACCTCCAGAAACAGGAGTGCCCTTTGCTACAATATATCAAAAGGTAATGAAAAATTTAACAGATAATGATACATCTTTAATCGTCGCTTTTGATGATGCTAATTTTATTTTTCAGAATAAAAATGCAAATAAAGTATTTTATGATATATTAAGAGCTTATGAAGAGTTTCCAACAGTTCATACTGGGATTTTTGTAATTTTATCTGAGCTTGAATTTAGATTTGCCTTAGATAAAAATGTTAAAACAGTTTTCATCCCACAAGATATAACATTTGAACCTTATTCTCATTCTCAAATACTCAGTATATTATCTGATCGAGTTAAAATGGGTTTTTATCCTAATGTTATTTCAGATGATTTGGTAAGGCAAATATCTGATTATACTTTTGAAACTGGTGATTTGAGAGAAGGTATAGATATTCTTAGAGTTTGTGGAAATATTGCTGAGTCTGAAGCATCTAAAAAAATAACACAAAAACATTTAGACAAAGCATTATCCAAGCATGTATCCTACAATTTACTTGAAACTTTAAAATCTTTAAATGATAAAGAATTTGCTTTGTTAAAATTAATTGTAAAAGAAGATGAATCTATTAATAAAGATGAAATTTTAACTGTGACTAAAGTTTCAGAAAAATTTAAAGAGCAAACTAAATCAAGTTATGCTAGTTTTAACAGAATTTTAGAAAAATTAGAATTTTTAAGATTAGTAGACACAAAATTAACTGGAAAAGGAATTAGAGGAAATTCAAGACAAATTTTTCTTCGTTTTGATCCTGATGATTTAAATTGTACAGACATAAATTTTTCTTAAAATTATTTTTATTTTATATATTATTTATTTTAAATTCCAAATATAACGTTTGGATTTGGAGTAGCGGAAACTGCCATTACACAGAATAATAATAAGGTTATTATTAACAATATAGATATGCATGAATTTAAATTATATCCATTGAAGAAAAAATAGTCATGAAAATTGCTTTGTTTTCTTAAATCTTTTCTATAATATTTTGTATTTTTGTTTGTCATTTTTAATCACTCCATATTATAAATGATATAAAATTAGATATATAAAAAAAGAGTAAGAGCATTTGAAAACTAATATATTGTTAATTTTATTTTTTAATTTAAAAGTGGAAAATAAGGATTTGATAATTTGAAACCTTCTAAAGATTTACAAAAACAATATGAATTTTTTGATGTTACTGCAGATGTTGGTTTTTGGGCATTTGGTAGGACAATTAATGAAGCATACCAAAATGCATCACTAGCAATGTTTGAAGTAATGACCGACACTAAAAAAGTCAATCAAATAATTAATAAAAAAATTACAATTCAATCTGAAGATAAAGTTTCTCTATTATATGATTACTTAGAGGAATTATTATTTTTAGAAGAAACTGAATTTCTATTTTTTTCTAAATTTGATCTTATGATAAAAAAAAGTTTTAAAGATGATGAAATTAGTTATGAATTGAATGGGACAATATGGGGGGAACATATTGATTGGGATAAACATGAAAGACGTTCTGAAGTTAAAGCGGTTACATTCCATCTAATGGATGTAATCGAAGATGATTTATTTAAAGTAAGAGTAATCTTAGATTTATAATTTTTTTCTAATTATTTTTATTTAAAAAAAATATTTGGGATTTACTAGAAAATATTAAATATCATATTTTTAATAAATAATTAATGTTATTTATTTAAGAGGAAAACTATGAGTTTAACTGATTTTTTAAATTCACTTTTTTATAATGTGGATGAAAATGGGAATAAAAAGTTTAACAAAATGAAAACTGCAGTAGTTATAATACTTATTATCTGTTTATTATCTATTGTGATAACATTGTTAAATCCTTATGAAAATTTACCAATAAAACCTTTTGAAGGTTCTGTTAATGGAACTGGATTATTTAATGTTACAGGTAATGCTACTCCTAATTCTACAGTAATTTTATCATCACCTGAACTTAATATTAGTGGTATAGAAGTTCATACTAATAGTAATGGTACATTTTTTTATACATTAAAAGTACCGGATAATGCTAGAAATTTCACGATTGATGCATGTTATAAAGATGATCCTTCTGTTTCAAATTCAACTAATCAAACAAAATTTCAGAATAGAACATTGATGAATGTTACTTATAAAAATGGGAAGTATGTGGGCTACTAAAATTGTATTTATTTTTTATTAGCTTGCATTCTTAATTTTTACATTATAAAAATATAATATTTGAGTATTTATAATTAAGAAAGTAATGGGGATATTTATTCAGATTTTACTCTCCAATTTGTTTTAGATAATTATTATATTTTATTTTTAAGGATTTTTCATGTTTAAAACTATTATTTAAATTTTTTAGTGTAAAAATTTAACTTTTTTTAATTCTTTTTTTTAAATTAATTTTTTTCATGACTTATAAAACCTCAAATTTATATGTTTTAAAATAGATAAAATTTCATATTATATATTAATTTTATAAATTTTTTGAAAATTAATTTCTTTTAATTTATTTATTCAAAAATTCGCTAATTATGTGGTACAATGAGTATTAAGGAAAATATTAACAAAATTGATGAAAATATTTGGGAAATCCCAAGTAGTTATAAAAAACAAATGAAAGTTCCAGCAAGATTATACTTAAATGAAGAAGGTATTGAAAATCTTGAAGAAGGAGCTATAGAACAAGTAACAAATGTAGCATGTTTACCTGGAATTCAAAAGTTTTCATTAGGCCTTCCAGACATTCATTTTGGATATGGCTTCCCTATAGGTGGTGTTGGGGCTTTCAATATGAATAATGGTGTTGTTAGTCCTGGGGGTGTAGGTTTTGATATAAATTGTGGTGTTAGAATGATAAGATCTAACTTGTCAGAGGATGATTTAAAACCATATATTACAGAACTTACAGAAAAGCTATTTAAAAATATCCCTTCAGGTGTAGGAAGTAAAGGTAAAATTAAATTATTACCTAAAGAAATTGATGAAGTTTTAAATAAAGGTGCTGAATGGGCAGTAAATAATGGTTATGGTTGGAAAGAAGATTTAAAATTCTTAGAAGAGAATGGTCGAATAAAAAATGCAGATTCTGAGGTAGTTAGTGATAAAGCTAAAAAAAGAGGTATACCTCAATTAGGATCTCTTGGTTCAGGAAACCACTTTTTAGAAGTTCAAAAGGTTGATGAAATTTATAATGAAAAAGCTGCTAAAATTTTTAAATTAAAAAAAGGAACAATAACAATCATGGTTCATAGTGGGTCTAGAGGATGTGGACATCAAGTATGTTCTGATTATTTAAGAAAAATGGATAAAGCTTACAAAAAATATAAGTTAAATATTCCTGATAGACAACTTGCATGTGCTCCTTTAGATTCCGAAGAAGCTCAAGATTATTTAAAAGCAATGTATGCAGCGGCTAATTATGCATGGGCAAATCGTCAAATGATAGTTCATTGGGTTAGAGAAACATTTGAGGATGTTTTAGGTAAATCTGCAAAAGATATGGGCATGACAACTGTCTATGATGTTGCACATAATATAGCTAAAGAAGAAACACATATAGTTAATAAAAATGGTATGAAATTAAATTTATTAGTTCATAGAAAAGGAGCTACCCGTGCTTTTGGTCCAGGTAGAAGTGAAGTCCCTGAAGATTATCGTGAAATTGGTCAACCAGTTTTAATACCTGGAACCATGGGTACTTCTTCTTATGTTCTTCATGGAACCGAAATTGCAATGGAAAATACTTTTGGTTCTACTGCACATGGTGCTGGAAGAATCTTATCTAGATCTAAAGCTAAAAAAGAATTCTCTGCAGATGAAATTAAAGAAAATTTATTAAGTAAAGGTATTCAAGTTAAAGCTAATTCTGATCCAGTTTTAGCTGAAGAAGCTCCTGGGGCTTATAAAAATGTTGATCAAGTTGTGAAAACTTCTGATAAATTAGGAATTGCTAAATTAGTTGCTAAAGTAACTCCATTAATAGTTACTAAAGGTTAATTTTCTATTAAGGTGTAATTTATGATAGGTATTATTGGTGGAACTGGTGTATACAATATAGCGGAAAAAGCAGATAATGAAGAGAAAATTAAAGTTAAAACAAATTATAATGTAAATCCTGAAGTTTCTCTTCTAGAAATAGAGGGTAAAGAAGTTGCTTTTTTACCAAGACACTCATCAGGACATGCATATTCTCCACATATGATAAATTTTAAAGCTAATATTTCTGCTTTAAAAAGTTTAGGGGTTAATCAAATAATTGCTACTAATTCTGTAGGTAGTATTAATTTAGATATGGGTCCCGGTTCATTTGTTGTTGTGGATGATTTTCTTGATTTTACAGTTTTAAGAGATAGAACTTTTTATGATAAAAAAGTTGTTCATTTAGATTTTACTGAACCTTATTGTAACCGCTTAAGAAATAAAATTATTTCTAATGGGGATGTCATTTCTCATGGGACTTATGTATGTACTGAAGGTCCTAGATTTGAAACTCCTGCAGAAATTAACATGTTTCAAAAACTTGGTGGGGATGTTGTGGGTATGACAGGTCTCCCCGAAGCAGTTTTAGCTAAAGAAAAAGAGATATGTTATAGTTCTATATGTGTTGTTTCTAATTATGGTTCTGGTATTTCACCTAATAAATTAACTATGGATGAAGTATTAGAAATCATGGAAGAAAAGAATAATGATTTGATTAATTTAATTTATAAAACAATCAAAGATTTAAATGAAGATTTTGATTGTGATTGTTTACATGTTTTAAATGGTGCTGAATTTTAAGTTTTATAAAAAAATTATTTAGGAGATTTTGTTATGACAAAAGTTATTTTATTATGTGGAAGTCCAAGAGAAAATAGTAATACTATGCAAGTTTTAGAGGAATGTGCTAAATCTATAGAATCTAAAGGTGTTGAAACTGAGATAGTTAACTTAAGAGGATTGAATATTCAATCTTGTGTAGGTTGTAATGCATGTAAAACTAAAGGGAATTGTGTCATCAATGATGGCTTAGATGAAATTATCGAAAAAATAAGAAAAGCGGATGGTTTTATTCCAGCTGCACCTGTTTACTTTGGTACTGCACGTGGAGATATTATGGCAGCTTTACAAAGAATTGGTAAAGTTTCTAGAGGTAATGATAAATTTTTATCTTGGATGGTTGGGGGGCCAATTGCAATTGCTAGAAGAGGCGGTACCTCTATCACATTACAAGAAATGTCCATGTTTTTCAATATTAATGAAATGATTATAATTGGTAGTAATTATTGGAATATGGTTTTTGCAGGAGCTGAAGGTACTGCTCTTCAAGATACTGAAGGTATTGAAACAATTAAATTATTTGGAGAAAATGTTGCTAACTTATTAAATAAAATTAAAAATTAAACTTTTAATTTTTTTTAGGTGGTTTGTTTGAGAGTAGCTGTTGCATCATCTAATGGTAAAGATGTTGATTTACATTTTGGTAAAGCTAAAACTTTATTTGTGTATGATTTAATTGATGAGAATAATATTAAGTTTATTGAAAAGAGGAATGTAGATATTTTTGATGAGGTTAAACACCAATCTACTAAAGTTATTGATGCTGTTTCTGATTGTGAAACAGTTATCGTGGTTAAATATGGACCTACAACTAAATTAAAAGCTAAAAAAGCTAATTTAAAAATTATTGAAGATGAAGGACCTATTAAAGAAGTTTTAGAACGTTATATTGATCATGTTAAATTCATGAAAGGACATTTATAATTTTTTTTATTCTATTGAAAACCTTTAAATAAGATAAATTATTAATGTAATAATAACCTTTATGGGCGGGTTTTAATTTTTTAAAACTTTTTTACAGAATAATTTTTAAATAGAATGGATTGACTCCATATTTGTTAGATTGTGGATTATAGGGTTTAATTAGCTTTTAATTGTATTTTACAGCTTATTTTATATTTAATTTTATAATGCTTAATATTAGAGTACTCTATGAAAATTTACTAAAAATCTAATAAACTATATAAAAGATATTTTTGATTATGCTTTAATGCATATGATCTAAATTTTAAATTATTATTTATCATAAAATAACTAGTATAAACTATGTTTTATCAATATAAAGAAAATTTTTATGATAATATTATTAATTAATTACAAAAAATACGGAAAATAAAATAAATAGAGGTTTGATTTAAATGGCAAAAGCAAAAAGACGACACGTACGTGATACTTGGAAAGAAAAAGATTGGTATACTATAAAAACTCCTGTAGCTTTTGGAGATAAGGAAATTGGAGAAACCCCTTCAAGAGATCCTGATTTTCTTGTAGGAAGAACAGTAGAAGTTACTATGAGAGAATTAACTGGTGATTTTTCTAAACAATATATTAAATTACAATTTGAAATTGATAATGTAGCTGGTGATGTTGCAAATACAAAATTCACTGGACATAAAACAACTACTGATTATGTTAGAAGTATGATTAGAAGAGGTACTAGTAGAATAGATACTCCTGTTATAATTGAAACAAAAGATGGACATAAAATGAAGCTTCATGTTTTAGCTGTTACTACTAGAAGAGCAAAATCTTCTCAACAAAAATTCATGAGAGAAACAATTACTGAATTAGTTAATAACATTGCTGTAGAAAAGAACTTTGAAGATGTTATTGAAACTTCTGTTAATGGTAGATTAGCAAGTGAAATTTATCATACTGCTAAAAAAATCTATCCTCTTAAAAGAGTAGAAGTTATTAAAAGTAAAGTATTAGATTAATTACTTTTCAGATTAAAGAATTTATTTATAAAATAAATTCTCTATTTTTCACTTTTTTTTAAAATCGTTTTTTATATTTTAAGTTTTTATTATTTTTTATTCTAAATTTCAATATTTATCCCTTAAATATAAATTAATAGTTATCTTTTTATGATTAAACTTATATAATATAAATAAATTATATTTAGTGGTTATTATGGAAGAAGCTTTAATGATTAATTGGGGTTATGTGATAATACTCTTCTTATTAGGATTTTTTGTGTATTGGAGAAAATCTTTAGATTTATTAGGTTCTCTTACAATGATAATAATGGGTATTGTAATCATATTTTCAGCTGGTGTAAGTTGGTTAATTTTAATTGTAATTTTTTTAATCATGAGTTTATTGGCCACAAAATTTGCAAAACCTTATAAAAATAGTATTGGGGAATATGAAGGTAGAAGAACGGCTAAAAATGTTATTTCGAATGGTTTGGTTGCTTTCCTTATGGCCGCGTTTGGTGGTTATTATTTGCCCTTTGTAGGTGGTTTTTTAGGTTCTATAGCAACAGCTACTGCAGATACTCTTGCAAGTGAAATTGGAGTTTTACAAAATCCAGTACTTATAACAACTTTTAAGAAAGTTAGTCCTGGTACTGATGGAGCTATATCCTTTTTAGGAACTGCAGTTGGAATTGTTGGTGCAGGTATAATAGGTTTTGCAGCTTTTATTTTAGGTATAATGCCTGATCCTTGGATGTCTATAAAAATAGCAATTATTTCAGGTACTGTGGGCTGCTTTATGGATAGCTTTCTTGGGGCAGTATTTGAAAGAAGAGATTATTTAAATAATGAGCATGTTAATTTATTGGCTACTATAACTGGAGCTATAGTGGGTATAATATGTGTATTATAAAAAATAGAAAAAAAAGAAATTTTTTTTATTAAAAAATTTTTTTAGAATTTATTCTTCAACTATAATGAAAGCTTCTTTACCTGCTGCACATTCCGGACAAGCCCAATCATCAGGTAAATCTTCTAATAAAGTTCCTGCTGGTATATTATATGCAGGATCGCCTTTTTCAGAGTCAAATTTATATTCACAGTGCATACATTCGTATATTACCATAAAATCACCTTTTTTTTTATTTTAATTTAAGTAATTCAAATTTTGTAATAACTTATATTTATTAATTTCTAAAATGTTTTTTACTTATCAAATTAATTTTATATTTTACAAAAATTTTTTATCAATATATAAAATTATATAAATCATTTTAAACTAAAACCTAATCATATATATTAATTTAGAAATTAAATTTAGAATTTTATTATATCTCATTAATGAAATTTAAATTTTCTTTAATTTTATTTTAAAAAGGTGATGAAAAAATGAAAGGAATTATATTAGTTATGGATGGAATGGGAGATCGTCCTTTAAAAGAATTAGATAATCAAACACCTCTTCAAGCAGCTAACACTCCAAATATGGATAAAATGGCAGAACGTGGTATTACTGGTATAATGGATTCTATAAGACCTGGAATAATACCTGGAAGTGATACAGCTCATTTATCTATTTTAGGTTATGATCCATATGAAGTTTATACTGGACGTGGACCATTTGAAGCATCTGGTGTTGGATTAGATGTTATTCCTGGAGATATAGCATTTAGATGTAATTTCTCAACAGCTGATGAAAATGGAATTATAACGGATAGACGTGCTGGAAGAATTAGAGAAGGTACTAAAGATATTGTAGATGTTTTAAATACTATGGTTATAAAAGGTTATGAAGATATTCAGATAATTTTTAAAGAATCTACTGGCCATAGAGCAGTTCTTGTATTGCGTGGGGAAGGTTTATCTGATAAGGTAACAGATGCAGACCCTAAAGTTGAAGGTAAAAAACCTAAAATAGTTGAAAGTACTGATGGTAGTGAAGAAGCTAAAAGAACTGCAGATTTACTAAATAAAATTGTTGAAAAATCCTATGAAATGGTAAAAAATCATCCGGTTAATATTGGACGTATGGAGGAAAATAAACCCCCTGCTAATATAATAATACCTCGTGGTGCAGGAGCTGTACCTAAAGTAGAACATATTAATGAAAAATATGAAGTTAATTCTGCATGTATAGCTGAAACTGGTTTAATTATGGGAATTGGACGATTTGCAGGTATGGATATTATTGAAATGGATGATGTTACTGGTGGTGTAGATACTAATTTGGATAATATTATTGATACAATAATTAATCAAGTAAATAATACAGATCACAATTTCTTTTTAATTAATATTGATGGTGCTGATGAAGCAGGTCATGATGGTAATGCAATTCAGAAAAAAGAATTCATTGAAAAAGTTGATAAAATTGTTATGAGTAAATTATTAAACCTTAAAAATGTTGTATTATTTTTAACAGCTGACCATTCAACTCCAATTTCTGTTATGAATCATTCTGGAGATCCTGTTCCTGTTATAATTAATAGTCCTGAAGTAAGGGTTGATGATGTTAAAGAATATAATGAATTTGCTGTTGCAAAAGGTGGATTGTGTAGAATTAGAGGATCTGATGTAATGAATATTGTTATGGATTTAATGAATAATTCTCATAAATTTGGTGCTTGATTAAATGAAAATTTTAATGGTTGTGTTTTTTAATGAGTAATGAGAATAAGAAACTTTTTGGAACTTCTGGGATTAGAGGTAAAATAGGTACAGAAATTAATGCAAATTTAGCTTTAAATGTTGGAAAATCTTTAGCTTCATATTTAAAAAATGAAGGGACTGTTGTTATTGGTTATGATACTCGAACAACCAATAAAATGTTGGAACAAGCTATTGTATCTGGTTTGATGGAAGGTGGAATAAACATAATTAAATTAGGTATGGTTCCAACACCATTAGTAGGTTATGCTACACTTAAATTAGGTGCTAATGCAGGAATAATGATTACAGCATCACATAACCCTCCTCAATATAATGGTATTAAATTATGGAATCCTAATGGTATGGCTTATACTCCTATTCAAGAAGCTGAAATAGAACAATTATACAATTCTAAAGCTTATGGAAATGTAAGTTGGGAATATATAGGTTCAGTAACTCATAATACTGAGATTAAAAAACAATATATGAATGATTTATTAAACACAGTTAATATTAAAAAAGGTTTAAAAGTTGTAATCGATGCAGCTTCTGGTGCAGGATCAGAATTATCTCCTATAATATTCAGAAAAGCTGGTTGTGATGTGATAACTCTTAACTCTCAAGTAGATGGATTTTTCCCTGGACGTAATCCTGAACCTAATAAAACTAATCTTCAAAATCTTATGAAAGTGGTTGTTGCTACAGGTGCAGATCTTGGAATAGCTCATGATGGGGATGCTGATAGAATGATGGCTGTTGATGAAAATGGGAATATATCAGAATTTGATAAGTTATTAGCCCTTATTTCAAAAAATTTTGGAGGGACAGTAGTTACAACAGTTGATGCAGGATTATGTATGGATGAAGTAATGGAAAAAGTTGGGGGAAAAGTAATTAGAACAAAAGTTGGTGATGTTGCAGTTGCTGAGTCCATTATTAAAAATGATGCTACATTTGGAGGGGAACCCTCTGGAACATGGGTGCACCCTGATTTTTGTATGTGCCCTGATGGTTTATTGTCTGGTCTTAGAATTGCAGAAATAGTATCAAAAGAAGGGCCTTTAAGTAAATTATTAAATGAAATATCTTCTTATTTCAGTATTAGAGAAAAAGTGGTTTGTTCTAAAGAGGATAAATTAAAGGTGTTCGAAAATATGGAAGAACAATTAAAAGAAGAATTTGATGATATTAAATATGTTAATTCTATTGATGGGATTCGTTTAACATTTGATGATGGAAGTTGGGTACTATTAAGACCTTCTGGTACTGAAGATTATATTAGAATTACTTTAGAAGCTAAAACTGAAGAAAAAGCAGAATTAATAAGACAAAAATGTGTATTTTTAATTGAAAAAAATCTTTCATGAATAATTCAATTTCACATAATTAAGAATTTTAGTTAATTTAAAATAATTCAATCAACAAATTAAATTAATAATTAAACTTAAAAATTTTATAATTTGCTAAGGAGGAAAAAAGCAAATGAAAGCAATAATATTAAGTGCCGGTGAAGGAACACGTATGCGACCGTTAACATTAACAAAACCTAAAACAATGTTACCTGTTGCAGGTAAACCTATTATGCAATATAACATTGAAATTTTAAGAGATAATGGTATTAAAGACATACTTTTAATTGTTGGGTATAAAGAAGATATTGTTAAAAATTATTTTAAGGATGGTAAAGAGTTTGGTGTTAATATTTCTTATAAAACACAAACTAATTTAGCAGGCACTGCTAATGCTATTGGTTATGGTGAAGATTTTATTAATGATAGTGTTATTGTTTTAAACGGCGATTTAATATTAAATAATGATATTATTGAAGAACTCATTTCAAAATATAATGAAAGTGAAGTAGATACTTTAATGGTTTTAAAAGAAGTGAACAATCCAAGTTCTTTTGGAGTAGTTGAAGTAGAAAATGGTTTAGTAAAAAACATTGTAGAAAAACCTAAAAAAGGAGAAGCTCCAAGTAATTTAATCAACACTGGAATTTATATTTTTAATAAAGATATTTTTGATAAAATTAATAAAACTCAAATCTCTTCAAGAGGAGAATATGAAATAACTGACTCATTATCAATGCAAATTGAAGAAAATAAAATAGTTAAAGCATATGTAACTACTAAAGATTGGATTGATGTGGGGCGTCCTTGGGAGTTAATTGAAATTAATGAAAGATTACTTAAAAAAATCAAAGGAGAAATTAAAGGAAAAGTAGAGTCAGGTGTAACTATTCATGGTGAAGTCTTCCTAGATGAAGGAAGCATCCTTAAATCTGGAGTATATATTGAAGGTTCAGTTTATATAGGTAAAAACTGTGATATTGGTCCTAATTCTTATATTCGTGGAAATACTTACTTCGGCGATAATGTACATGTAGGTAATGCCGTTGAGATTAAAAATTCTATCATCATGGAAAACACAAATGTTGGACATTTAAGTTATGTTGGAGATTCTGTTATAGGATCAAATTGTAATATTGCTGCAGGAACTAATATAGCTAATTTACGTTTTGATAATAAATCAGTTAAAACAATTATTAAGAATAAGAAAGAAGATAGTGGAAGAAGAAAATTAGGAGCTATAATTGGAGATAGTGTAAAAACTGGAATAAATTCAAGTTTTTCTCCAGGAGTTAAAGTTGGTTCAAGTTCAACTATTGGATCTGGTGTTTTATTATACCATGATGTAGGTTCTAATATGAGAATATTAGTTAAACAAGATTATATCATTCAAGATAAAACAACTAATGACCAGTGTTCATTAGATAATTTAAAAGATTAAATTAAATTTTTTTATATAAAACAAATAATTTTTATATTTAGGAGGAATAAAAAATGAATATTCACAAGTCAGCAAAAATTTTCCCAGGAGCTCATGTTGTAGGAGACGTTGATTTAGGGGAAAATGTTTCAGTATGGTATAATGCAGTTATTAGAGGAGATACAAGTCATATTTCATTAGGAAAGGATTCTAATGTTCAGGATAATTGTGTTCTTCATTGTTCTCCAGGTTTATCATTAAATATAGGTGAAAATGTATCTATCGGTCACGCTGCTGTTGTGCATGGATGTACTATAGATGATAATGTAATTGTTGGAATGAATGCAACTGTTTTAAATAATGCGCACATTGGTAAAAATTCTATTGTTGCTGCAGGTGCTGTTGTTACAGAAAATCATGAATTTCCAGACAATAGTTTAATAATGGGTACTCCGGGGAAAGTTGTTAAAGAAATTTCAGAAAAACAATTAAATTTAATTAAATTTAATGCTAAGCATTATGTAAATTTATCCAATGCATATGATGCGAATTTTAATTTTGTTAAAGATGCCCCAAAAATATATGATGTTGAATTTGAATTTTAATTAATAATCTTTTTTTTTAATGTAGGTATAAAAAAATGAATCCGAAAAAAGCAGTATTAGAATTAGATCCGTATGTTCCGGGTAGATCCAAAGAAGAAATTGTTAATGAATTTAATATAAATGAAAAGGATATAATTAAATTAGGTTCAAATGAAAATCCATGGGGTCCTTCTAGTAAAGTTAAGACTGCTATTCTAAATGAAGTTGATAATGTTAATAGATATCCAGAATCTGATTTAACTAAACTTGAATCAGAAATTGCAAATTATGCAGGTGTTAAACCTAATCAGGTTATTATTGGTGGAGATGGTGCTGATGAAGTTTTAGATTCATTAATTAAAACTTTTATCGAACCTGGTGATGAATTTATTGTTCCATTGCCATCTTACACATATTATGAGTTTCTTTTAAAACCTTATGGGGCAATACCAATTTATGGTAATTGGGATTTAAATAGTAATACTTTGGATGTTGATTCAATTTTAAATTCTTTATCTGATAAAACAAAAATGATTTTTTTATGTTCTCCAAATAATCCTACAGGGGCTGTTATTAATGAAGAAGATATTAAAACAATTTTAGATGCTACTAATGCTTTAGTAATTATTGATGAAGCTTATATTGAATATGCTGAATCTAATCATGTTAATTTAATTAAAGATTATTCTAATGTGTTTATTTTAAGAACTTTCTCAAAAGTTATGGGTCTAGCAGGTATGAGAATAGGTTATGGTTTATCTAATAGTGAGAATATAGAATATATGCATAGAATTAAACCTGTTTTTTCTCTCACTCGGCTATCTTATGTGGCGGCTTTAGCAACTTTAAAAGATAAAAAATTCATAGAAGATTCAATTATTAAAGGTAAAGAAAGTAGGGATTTATTATATGAAGGTGTTTCTAAAATCAATAAATTGCATGTTTTAAAATCTCAATCAAATTTTATGGTAATAGATGTAAGGGAAACTGGATTTACTGCAAATGAATTATCTTATGAATTGTTAAAAAAGGGCGTAATTGTTAGAGATTGTACTTCTTTTAAAGGTTTAGATGAATATTGGATTAGAATAAGTATTGCAACTATTGAAGAAGACAAAAAGTTTTTAAACATATTAAAAGAAGTTGTAAATTAAGTAAAAATATATTAAAAGGTAGGTTACACAAATTATGAAAATTGGAACTACATTAATATCTTCTGTTGAATTTCATGGGAATATGTCTTTAGTAATTTTCTTAGCAGGTTGTCCTTTAAGATGTCCTTATTGTCATAATGGTGAAATTTTAGAAGATGGTGATGATATTGATATTGGTGAAGTTTATAAAGTAATTGATGATTCCAAAGATTTTATTGATGCAGTTGATGTATCTGGAGGGGAACCACTATCACAATTAGATGATTTGATAAGTATTCTACGTGTTGCTAAAAAATTAGGATTAAAAACTAAATTAGATACAAGTGGAGTTTATCCAGATAGATTAAAAAAAGTTTTAGATTTAAATTTAGTTGATTATGTTGCAATGGATATTAAATCTCCTTTTGAAAAATATGAAACCATAATTGGTTCAAATATTGGGGAAAATGTTAAAAAAAGTATGGAATTAGTTAATCAATATGATAAAACCTATTTGGAATGTCGGACTACTTATGTTCCGGGTTTACTTAAACCTGAAGATATTATTGATATAAGCTATGAAATTAATTGTAATGTTTATACCTTACAACAGTTTAGAAATAGAAGTGTTCTTGATGAAGATTTAAAAGATATTGAAAGTCCTAATCCTCATGAATTGAAGGATATGGCTAAAAAAATAAAATCAATACTTAAAGACTCAGTTATTAAAGTGAAAAGTGCAGAATTTGGAGAGGAAGTTATTTAAATTTTCTTTTTCATGTTTTTAAAAAAATTTTAGAGGGATTAAATGCCAATATTGTCGTTTGGAAGTCAAAATATTAATATTATTACTCAAAAAAAGAACATGACAATACGTAAATTATGGAAAAATCCTTTAAAAGTAGGGGATCGTTTATACTGTTATTGGAATTTAATTTCTAAAGAAAAAAAGAAAGTTTTTGAAGCTCAAGTTACTAAAGTTGATTTGATTAAATTTAAAAATTTAAAACATAATGACAAATTAGCAAAAGAGGAAGGGTTTCTTAATGCTCAAGAAATGACTAAAGAATTTAAGAAGATGTATGCTGAAGATATTAATGATGATAATATTTTTCAGGTAATCTATTTTGAAAAATTAAATATTGAAGATTGGATTGGAGATAAAATTGATGAAAAAGCCATGATTACCCAAAGAGCAGATATACTTTTTGATAGTGGTAAATATGATAAGTCTGTGTTGTGTTATTCAGCGGCTTTAGGGTTTGATTCTGAAGATATTTATTTATTGAATAAAAAGGGAGATAATCTCTCTCGTTTGGGTAAATTTCATGAAGCTATTGGTTGTTATGATAAAGCTATTGAAGTAAACCCAAATAATGAGTATATACTAAATAATAAAGCAATTGCTCTTTTAAATTGTGAGCGTATTGAAGAGGCTCTTGAAGTTAATGATGAGGCTGTTAAAATAAATCCTGAAAATACTGTAGTTTTATATTGGAGAGGTTTTATTCTTCAAGTTTTAGGCAGATTAAATGAAGCTCTAAATATTTATGATAAAATTTTAAGTATAGATGATTCTGATCCTCAAGTTTGGAATGCTAGAGGAAATCTTTTAAATGATTTAAATAACCCTGAAAAGGCTTTGGAATCTTATGATAAAGCAATGGAGTTATGTTTTGATGATTCGGATATTGATGCTTCTGCTCAAAATAGAAAAGGCAATGCTTTGTTAGATTTAGGGCGTTTTCAAGAAGCTTTAGATTGTTATAATAAAGCTATTAATCTTGAAAATGATAATCCAATTTTTTTATTAAATAAAGGTATTGTTTTAATGGAATTAGAGGAATATCAAGAGGCTTTAAGTTATTTTATTAAAATTTTAGCTAAGCATCCAAATAATGAGGATGCTCAATTTTTGAAAGAGGAATGTTTAGAAAATTTATAATTTTTGGGTTTTTTTATGTGGTATGATTTAATTTTGATTGCTTTGGCTTTTTTGATACCTGGAACAAGTCAAATTATTTTAGGTAAATTAATTCCAGGTTTGATTTTTTTCTTAATATTTTTAATAATGATTGTTGTTGATCATTTTACTCATGATTATCAAGGTAAACATGAAAAATTGATTACTGTAAGAGTTATAATTTATATTGGGTTTTGTTTAATATCTGCATTATATACCTATTTTTTATTGGTATAACTTTTTATTAAAAAAGTGTAAGAACATATACCTTAAGTTTTCTAATTTTTCTAATTTTTTCATGTATTGCTTAAATTATTTAATTACCTTATGTTTTTTATTAAAGTTTTAATATTTATTTCTATTTAATTAGTCAATTCTTTTAAATTTTTAATAGAAAAAATAAAGCAATTTTTAAATTATTATGTTTATTTTAAATATTTTTTAATTAAAGAAATACCCCATTCTGTCATTTCAGTAGATTTTTTTTGAGAATCTGATTCTGCAAAACATCTAAAAATAGGTTCAGTTCCGGAAGGTCTTATAATAATCCAACCATCTTCTTTTAATATCTTCACTCCATCTGTAGTGTCTATTTTATAATTAGTTGTTTCTTTTATTTCCTTAACAATACTTTTCATAATTTCTGATTTTTTATTATCAGGACATTCAATTTTCATTTTTTCAGAATAATATTTTGGTAATTCTTTAACAAGTTCATATAATGATTTTTTTTCCTTAGCAATTATCTCTAATATCTTAGCTACAGTCATTGCAGCGTCACGACCATAAACAAAGTTTGGGAAAATAAGGCCACCGTTTTCTTCTCCACCAAAAAGACCATTTTCTTCTTTTAATTTTCTTGCTACAAGTAAGTCTCCTACAGCGGTTGTTATAACTTTACCATTATACTGTTTAGCTATATCATAAATTGCAGTTGAAGTTGCAACAGTAGTTACTATAATTCCTCCATTGTTTTCCTTTAACATTTGTTTTTCAACTAATGAAAAAGTTTTATCTCCTAAAACAAAGTTTCCTTTATTATCAATACAAATAGTTCTGTCTGCATCACCATCATGAGCTAAACCTAAATCAGCATTTAAAATTTTTACAGTGTTTATTAATTCTGTTAAATTTGGTTCTATTGGTTCAGGGTTACGTCCTGGGAAAAATCCATCAGCTTGACAATTTAATGTAGTTACTTCACATCCAAGCTTTCTTAATATGTAAGGTGCTGTGAAAGAACCAGCTCCAGAACCACAATCGACTACTACTTTTAAATTTGCATTTTTTATTGCATCTACATCTACTCTTTTAAGAGTTTCTTCAATATATTCGTCTATAATAGATTCATTAATACAATATTTTCCCATTTCATCCCATTTAGCTCGTTTAGGTTCTTTATCAAAGTATAATTCTTCTATTTTTAATTCCATATTATCGGGAGTACCAATACCAAATTCATCTACAAATTTTAGTCCATTATACTTTGGAGGATTATGTGATGCAGTAACTATAATTCCACCATCATAATATGTTCTAACAGCATATTGTATTGCTGGAGTAGGTAAAATTCCAAGGTCTATTACATCACAACCTGAAGATAATAATCCTGCGGTTATAGCATGTTTTAACATAGGAGTACTTGTTCTTGTATCTCCTCCAATAGCCACAGTTCCTTGAACTAATGTACCATAACATGCTGCTAATCGGGATGCAAATTCCGGATTTAAAACTTCGTTTGCTATTCTTCTAACTCCAAATGTCCCAAATAATCTTTTATTTGCCATAAATCAAATCACCATTAATATTATTTTTAAAAATATATCCTATATATTGGAATTCATAAATTATTATAGTATTTATTTTATATTTTTTTAATTATAAATTTTTTTTAAAAAAGAATCTATTCTTTATACATAGATTTCAATCTTTCTACAGTATCAATATCTTCTAAGCCTTTATCGTCACGAATTCTTTTCACTACAGGGAATCTTAAAGAATAACCTGCATCATATTCTGGACTTTTAACGATTTCACTATATGCAATTTCTAAAATTATTTTAGGCTTAACAATAATTTTTGTACCTTTTTCGTTAATTTTATATTTTTCCATCATTTTTGTTAATTTTGCTAAGGTTTCATCAGTTAAACCAGTAGCTACATGAGCAACAGTTTTTAATTCTTCATCATCATTTCTAAGAGCTACCATGTAGGATCCAATAAAATTACCTCTTTTACCTATACCATATGTTCCCCCAACAACCACAACATCTAATGTTTCCGGTTCAGCTTTAAATTTTAACATTTTTTTGCCACGAATTCCAGGTATATATGGTTCTTTGGCATCTTTAATCATTATTCCTTCATGCCCTTCGGCAATAGATTTTTCAAATAATCTTTTTGCATCTTTAAGATTATCTTCATTAACCATAGCTTTTTCACTAAGATTTAAATTATCACTTTTTGTATTAACAATTTTTTCAAGAATCTCTCTTCTTATTTTAATTGGTTCATCCAATGTTGGTTTTTTATAATATAAAAGATCGTATAAATAAACTTTAAGAGGAACAGACTCAATAGCTTCTTCAATATTATATTTTCTACGGACTCTGTGTAATATATTTTGGAAAGATAAAGGTTTACCATTACGTGTTGCTATGACTTCACCTTCTGCAATATAATTTTCATCCGGAAATGCCTCACGAATTTCATTTACTATTTCTGGAATAGCTTTTGTAATATTTTCTAATCGTCTAGTAAATATTGTTATATTGTCTCCATTTTTATGAACTTGCATACGTATTCCATCATACTTAGTTTCACAAAGAGCTTCACCCATCTCTAATATACTTTCATCTATATTAGGAGATAATTGTGCAAGCATAGGTTTAACAGGTTTTCCTGGGGTTAAAGACAATTTTTTTAGTCCATTTTCGCCCTGATTTTTTCCTACTTCTGCAACAAGTCCTAAATCATTTGTTAACATATAAGCTCTTTCAGTGACACTTTTATTTATATCAAAAGCATCAGAAATGGCGTCACGAATAATTCCTTCACCTACTCCAATTCTTAATTCTTCAGTTATTGTTCTAGTAATATATTTGGCTTCTGTTCCAGAAGCTGAAGATAATAACTCTAAAATTATTGAAATCTTTTTGTTGGTTGAATTATTACCAGAAATAGTTGCTAATTTTTTTAAGTTACTAAAAACAAATTTGATACTTAGGGGTTGTGAAAAAAAAGTAGTTTGGCTCTTTTTAGAATATAATTTTTCAGCAGCTGCTCCAATATCCCCTTGGTCCCTTATTTGATTTTCAACTTCATTTTCATTTACTCCAATAACTTTACTAATAGCTTTCATTACGAGTTTATCTCCGATTCCCATTTCTTGTTCACTGTAAAATGGAAATACTTTCCCTAAAGCTAATAAAGTTACAATAGGTAATGTTTCATCATCTACCTTCTTAAAAAAATTAGCTAAAATATCTGTTTTTTTTAATCTTTTAGTAGTATTACTCAATGCTTCATAAACATTTACAAGTTCTTGGTACTTCATTTAATTAAATTCCTTTTTATAATAGTTTTTCAAACCTTAAAGATTCTGCTTTACAAATTGGACATATTTCCGGAGGTTTTTCTCTACTACATAAATATCCACAGACTTTACATCTCCAAATAGGATATTTTGTATTTAAAACTTTAGATTCATCTTTTAATTCTATTTTTTTATTAATTTCACTTAATCTTCTATCTGGAATTGATTGTGCTGTTTCTTGACTATTTGCTATTTTTTTATTAACATATAAAGCACAAAAACATGATCCATATTCTTCGAGATCTATATCTCTATAATCACATGGACATATCAAATCTAGATCCTTTGTTTTATCTCCACTTGCTAATCTACAAGGACAAGCTCCATAACCATATCGATCTTTATTAACCTCAATATTTTCAATAAGTGTTTCAACAAATTCTTTATCGGGGTTTATGAAATATCCATTATCCTCTGCAGATTTTTTAAATTTGTCATAAGTTAACATTTTAAGGACACTCTCCTATTAAAATAATTTTTTCATTAATCATTCTTTTATTAAATCATCAATTTCATCAGGTTTGTATCCAATTATAATGTCTTTATCATTGTATACAATTGTAGGGAATGATATATCTTTATTATATTTTTGAAGTGTTTCAACAGCTTCGTTTCTTTCTTCACCTTCAGTTAAATCTACATAAATATAATCATATTCTAAATTTAACTTTTCAAGATGTTCTCTTGTTTTTTTACACCATCCACAGGTACTTAAAGCAAATAATAATATATCTCCTTTATTTTCTCCATTTACATGTTCTAATTCCATTTTATCACATCTTCTTTTTTTTTAATTAATTAAAAATCATCTTTTGCTATTTTAACAGAGCAGTATTCTCCGCACATTGTACACATTTCATTATCATCAAGTTTACATTTGTCACGATATTTTCTAGGTTTAGAACTATCAAATGCTATATCAAATTGTTGATCCCAATCAAAGTTTCTTCTAGCTTTTGACATCATTTTTTCTTTTTCCCATGCGGTATCCAACCCTAAAGCTACATCTCCAGCTTGAGCTGCTATTTTTGATGCAATTATACCTTCTTTAACATCATCTAATTCAGGTAAACCTAAATGTTCTGCTGGAGTTACATAACATAAAAAATCCGCACCGCTGGATGCTGCTATTGCTCCTCCGATTGCAGAAGTTATGTGGTCATATCCGGGTGCTAAATCTGTTACAATTGGACCTAATACATAGAAAGGTGCACCATAACATAATGTTTTTTGTATTTCCATATTTGACTTTATTTGGTTTAAAGGTACATGTCCTGGTCCTTCAACCATACTTTGAACAGAGGCTTCTTGGGCTCTCTTAACTAATGTTCCTAAAGTAACTAATTCTTGAATTTGGGGAACATCGCTAGCATCGGATAAACATCCTGGTCGTAACCCGTCACCTAAACTTAGAGTTATATCATATTCTTTAGCTAATTCAAGTAAGTAATCATAATTTTCATATAATGGATTTTCTTTTTCGTTATGTAAAATCCATGAAGCTAAGAATGTTCCGCCTCTACTAACTATTCCCATTTCTCTTTTAGCATTTTTTAATTTTTTAACTAGATCTTGAGTGATTCCACAATGTAAAGTCATGAAATCAACTCCTTCTTTAGCTTGTTTTTCTATTGTTTTAAAAATATCATCTTCTTCCATATCAATAATTTCGTTTCCTTTGTTAAGAGTAATGACTCCTGCTTCGTAAATAGGAACAGTTCCTATCGGTATATTTACAGTTTCCATTATTTGTTTTCTGAATAATTCTAAATCAGGACCAGTACTTAAGTCCATTAATGCATCAGCACCATATTCCATACATAGTTTTGCTTTATGGGTTTCTAATTTTATATTTTCTATTTTACTACTTGAACCTATGTTTGCATTTATTTTTGTGCTTAATCCTTCACCTATTCCACATGCTTCTGTGTTTCGGTTAATATTTTTAGGTATTACTATTTTACCTTCTGCTACTTTAGTTATTATTTCTTTAGTACTAATTCTTTCTTTTTCACAAATTTTTTCCATTTCTGGAGTGATATTGCCTTTTTTAGCTTCTTCCATTTGAGTCAATTATAATCCCTCGAAATTTAATAGTAATATATTATTGAAAATTTTTTCTCTATTTTATATGAAGTATATACTTAATATTAAATTTTGTTTAAAATTAAAGTTCAATTAACAATTTTTATTATTATTTTTAAAAAAAGTAATACAAATGTTTTAAAAAAATAAGAGATATAGTTAAATAATTAACTATTTTCTCTTTATTTTCTGGTTTTAGTAAACTCTATTAATTAGGATGTTTAATGGCTATAAACTAGTTATAATTCTTTTTTTCTAATCTATTTAATTATATTGAATCATATCATCAGAGTTATTATTACTAGGTTTTACCTTATCCATTGCTTCTTCAAAGTATTTCATTGGAACTTCATTTGAATCCATATTATTTCTTAAAGTTAACATTGCAGCTTCTCGACATACTGCTTCAATATCAGCTCCAACATAACCTTCTGCTTCTTTTGCTAATTTTTCTAATTTAACATCTTTAGATAAAGGCATATTTTTAGTATGTACCTTAAATATGGATAATCTACCTTCTTCATTAGGTGTGCCAACTTCAATATGTCTATCAAATCTTCCAGGTCTCATAAGTCCTGGATCAATCATATCTGGTCGGTTTGTAGCACCAATTACTGCAACATCATGTAATTCTTCCATACCATCAATTTCAGTTAATAATTGATTAACTACTCTTTGAGTTACACCAGAATCTCCTAATGAATTTCCACGTGTGCTGGCTATTGAATCTAATTCATCAAAGAATATTACTGTTGGGGAAGCTTGTTTAGCTTTTTTAAATACTTCTCTAATTCCTTTTTCTGAATCTCCTACCCATTTTGATAATAATTCTGGTCCTTTAACAGATATGAAATTTGCTTCACTTTCGTTTGCTACTGCTTTTGCAAGTAATGTTTTTCCTGTTCCTGGAATTCCATATAATAAAGTTCCTTTAGGTGGCTTAATTCCGAATTTTTCAAAATTTTCCGGATATTTTAAAGGCCATTCAATGGCTTCTTTTAATTCTTGTTTAGCTTCATCTAATCCACCTATATCATCCCATTTTACGTCAGGTACTTGAACTGTTACTTCTCTTAATGCAGATGGTTGAATTTCTTTAAGTGCTTCTTTAAAATCATCTTTGTTTACTATAATCTTTTTGAGAGTTTCTTCAGGAATTGGTTCCCCATCTTTAATTTCAGGAATTATTCTTCTAACAACTCTCATTGCTGCTTCTTTTGCTAATGATCCTAAATCTGCCCCAACAAATCCGTGGGTTGATTCTGCAAATTCATCTAAATTTACATCTTTACCTAATGGCATTGATCTTGTATGGATTTCTAAAATTTCTTTTCTTTCATCAACATCAGGTATTCCAATTTCAATTTCTCTGTCAAATCTTCCAGGTCTTCTTAATGCAGGGTCTAATGAATCTGGACGATTAGTTGCTCCTATTACCACAACTTGTCCACGTGAGTTAAGGCCGTCCATTAATGTTAAAAGTTGTGCTACAGTTCGTCTTTCAGTTTCTCCTTGTGTTTCTTCTCTTTTTGGAGCAATAGCATCTAATTCATCTATAAATATTATTGAAGGCGCATTTTCTTCTGCTTCATCAAAAAATCCTCTTAAATTTTCTTCTGATCCTCCAACATATTTACTCATTATTTCTGGCCCATTTATTGTAATGAAATGCGCATCACTTTCGTTTGCTACTGCTTTTGCAAGTAATGTTTTTCCTGTTCCTGGAGGTCCATACATTAAAATTCCTTTAGGAGGGGTAATTCCTAATTTATCAAATATTTCTGGTCGTTTAAGTGGAATTTCTACCATTTCTCTAACTTTTTTAACTTCTTCTTTTAAACCACCAATATCTTCATAGCTTACATCCACAAAGTTAGATATTCCTTCAATTTTTGATAAGTCTACAGGATTTTCTTGCATTTCTATTTGGGTGTTGGGTCCTACATATACAATTCCTAAAGGATTTGTATTTACTACCGCTAATTTCAATTGACCTAGTGCTGGAACTTCCATCATTTCTCGGAACATATCATCAAATAAACTGTTTCCACCTAAGTTTTGTCTTTGTTGTTTATATCCAGTTACTATTATATCACCTTGTACCATCACTTTATTCCTAAAAGCTGAATTTAAATCTCCACTAACTCTTATGGGATCTTCTAATGGTGCTAATTTTATTTTTTTAGCTTCTTTTGCTTCAGCTTTTTGAACAGTAACTTCTTGTCCTATGGATGCTTTGGAGTTTTTACGGGTTGTACCATCTATTCGTAATGTTTTTGAATTTATTTCATTTTGTGATGAAAATACCATTGCGGCTGTTGTTTTATTACCGGTTATTTGTATTATTTCTCCATCAGTTACTCCAATTTTGACCATTGTTTCAGGATCGATTCTTGCTATTCCTTTACCTACGTCGTGTTGTGATCTTGCTTCTGCAACTTTTAATGTGATTTCTTGATTTTGTTGATTATTATTTTCCATAACTTCCATCTCCTTTTTTAATTTTTTATTTCTTTTTAAATTATTCTATTTTTTAAGTTTTAATTATCACCTTTTGACTTTTAAGTTACTCTTGTTATTTTAATTGTAATTTTGTGCATTATAGTTACGCTATTCATAAAAAATTGTTTTATACTTTCTTTTTTATTTTTTTTACTTTCAATTATCTTTTAGTAAGTTTTTGTAACTATAGTATAATATGTGCATTTTCTAATATATAAACATTTCGGTTTTTACTTTTTTTTAATCGATTTATTAAACCATTTATTATTCTTATTTTTTATATTTAATCACTTATAGTTTATTTTATATTATAAATATATTATTTTAGATTTAAAATTCATTATAATATCTTATAAATCATTTTTGTCATGTTTTATTTGTTTTTAATAAGTAGTTACATTTTGTTATTAAAATATTTTAAGTTCGTTATATATTATTTAAAAAATAAAAAAATTTAAAAAAATATTATCTAATAACCCCTCCAAAACCCTTTAATATATTTTTTGTTGATTCAAATGCAGCATTATTCAATGCTTCAATCTTAAAAGTAAAACTAGTAAAACCTTCTTGAATTTGTGGCCCAGTATAAACATCAATAATTTTAACATTTGTAATATCTTTAATATTATTAATAGTATCTTTAATCACATATTGATCAGCTGTTAATGGGAAAACACAACTAATAGATTGAGAATAATTTTTTTGAAGTTTAATTTTCCATTGGATTAACTCCTTTTCACTTAAAACTTCAACATTAGAAATTTTTAATTTTTTGTGATGTTTATTAGTATTTAATTTTAAGAATTCAGGACCTAAATCTTCTAAAATTCCTATATGAACAATTCCAGAGTATATATGTTTTAAACCTATTTCTTTACCAATAGACATTTTTAAAATATTTGATTCATGATTAAGAGAATTAATAGCTTTATCACTTCTACCTAAAGCAGACTGAATATCGCCCATGTTTTTAGTTGCTATTAATGCTATATCTACAAATTTGTCTTCATCTTTAGTAGAAATTACATCTTTTAATTCACATACTGCATCAGCAAAAGTTTGGCGAACAAGTTCCCCATTTTTATTTTCTAATTGTATAGAATAAGTTAAAAAAGGGTTTTGAGATACTATTCTAGCAATCATATCTATCATAAGATTATAAATAGGACTTTCAAAATCTTGAGTATCTTTCACATTAACATTTAATTTAGCAATAGCATATGCAGTAGAAATATAAGAAAAATGGGTTAATACTTGTACTATAGCCATCATTTTGTCATGTTCTTGTGGTACAGTTTCAATAACTTTCATTTTTTTATTTTTTAAAAATTTTTTTACTTTAGGATACCATTTTCCTTTCTTTTTAGGAGTTAAAACTATTATTTGCCCATTTAAACTTGTTGTTCTCGGACCAAAAACTGGGTGAGTTGGAATAAACTCTACATCTTTTGGAACATATTTTTCCATAATTTTAGAAGGTCCTTCTTTTACACTTGTAACATCTATAAGTAAAGATCCAGGTGTCATTTTAGGTGCTAATTCCTTAATAACATCCTTTGTGCTTGATATGGGGACAGATATAATGATTATGTCGCTAGATTTTACAACCTCTTCATTATTTGAGGAATAATTAACATTTAATTCATAACTAGTAATTTTCCCAACAGTTTCATCTCTACCTGTAATAGTTACATCAAAATTTTCTCTTTTAAAGAACCAAGCTAATGTTTTTCCTAATCCCCGAGTTCCACCAATAATTCCAATTTTCATTTTAATCCTGCTATGACAAATTTTATATTGTATAAAATTAAATCTTTTTTTTATTATTTAATAATTATATTATTTATTATTATAATATATTATATTAAAAACTTTAAAATCTGTAATATAGGAGTATATTTGTAATGAAAATAATTTATCAAGATAAAAAAAATGGGGTTATGAATCTTCTTCCAGAAACATTAGACGATTTATGGCATTTGTCTCATATAATAGAAGTTGGGGATAATATATATTCTAAAACTTCTCGTCGTATTCAAGATACAACAGGGGATAAACTTAGAAGTGATCGAGGTGTTAAAAAAACTTTTACATTAGGAATATCAGTTGAAAATATTAATTTTCATATTTTTACAGGTAAATTAAGACTTACTGGCCCAATTATTCAAGGTCCAGAAGATATTATCCCTTTAGGTTCTCATCACACAATTGAAGCAAAAATCAATACTCCTATTAAAATTAGTAAAGAAGTATGGTCAAATTGGATTTTAAAAAGAATTAATCAGTCTATTAAAGCATCAAAAAAATTATCTGCTATTATTATTAGTTTAGAAGATGATGTTGCGGATATTGGTTTGATTCGTCAATTTGGTGTAGAATATTATGGTCCTATTATGGGAAATATTTCAGGTAAACGAATTTTAGATAAAAGTCGTCAAAAAAAATTAAACCAATTTTATCAAAGTATTATTGAAGTTATTAATCGTTTTGAGGATGTTTCAACTTTTATCATTGCAGGTCCAGGATTTTATAAAAATGATTTTTTTAAATATTTAAAAGATAAATTCCCAAAGATTGCTAAAAAATCCATATTAGAAAACACTGGCTCTGGAGGTCGGTCTGGAATTTATGAAGTTCTTAAAAATGGTACTGTTGAAAAATTAACCTCAGAAAATAGAATAGCTTATGAAATGTCAATATTAGAAAAACTTTTTGAAGAAATGTCAAAGGGAACTTCTAAAGTAGCCTATGGTAGGGAAGAAGTTAATAAAGCTGTTAATTCTGGGGCTGTTGAAAAATTGCTTGTTTTAGATAATTCAATTAAAAGTAAAAATTTAGAAAATTTAATGGATATGGTTGAAAACATGTCTGGGAAAGTAATTGTTATAAGTAGTGAACATGAAGGAGGTAAACAGTTAGAATCCCTTGGAAGTATTGCTGCTTTACTTCGTTATCCTGTAAATTAAGCTTTTTTTTTAATTTTTTTAATTTTGAAAACAATTATATATCAGTTTTAACAATATGTTAATATTTAAAAATAACTAATTTATTCTTTAATTAGTTTTTATAAATAATTTGGGTGTTAAAAAAACATGTTCTCCATGTATCTTCAACTATTAGGCGTATTCTTATTATCTTTTTTTGGAACAATGGTATTAAATATAATTTTCCGTTTCTTAGGTAAAAGAAGATTATTAGGCAATTTATATCAGAATATTAGAGGTGGAACTCCTCGAGCAATCGGTTTGATTCCTTTCATATTATTAAGTTTATATCTACCACAGGGATTCAATGATTTGGTACTTGTTATTGGTATATTTGCATTTGTTGATGATTTATTAGGTAGACGTAAAATATTAAATTTAAATGTAGAGTGGGGCCAATTATTCCGTGGTGTAGGAATGTTATTAGTAATGATTATTGGTTTCCCATTAATGGGATGGTCTTCTATACTTGTTGCATTACTTGTTCAACCAGTTAATATTTCAGATATGCAACCAGGTTCTACTTGTAGTGTTGTATTTATACTTGCAGCTATAGTTTCAATTTTAATGGTTATAATAGGTACAGCACCTATATTAGAGTTACCAGCATTTTATACTCCTTTATTAATTTTAGCCGTATGTTTAGGTTATGCTCCTTTAGATTACTTTGGAAAGATAATGTTAGGTGAAGTTGGTAATCACTCATTTGCTATAGCTTTAGGTATTTCCTTCTATATGCTAGGTGGATTTTGGTGTACATTAATTTTCTTCATTATCACCACAATTTTAATTGCATTTATTAGAAGAAATAATCTTTATAGGTTCTTATCTCGAAAGTTAAAAATTTATAATCCTACTTTTGGGGATTATTTTATGGATGTATTAACAGGTGGGGGATTAGGAGATCTTTTTAGAAAAATAGTATTAGGTCAAAGACAAATTAGAGTTTCTAATCCTTTATTAATAATATTAGGATTTAGAAGATTATTGTATAATCCTTTTGCACCAAATAATAAACAACATTTTTCTAATGATCGACAGGTTAATAAAAATAGTCTTAGAAAATTTCTTTAAATTAGATAACTTTTTTATATTTTTTTAAAAAATATTATATTATATTATATTTATTTATGGGTTTGTAATTATGAAAGCGTTATTAGTTATTACTGGGAGAGGTTTAGGGGGAGATGCTAGAGTAGGTTTAAATGTTGTTAAATCCCTAGAAAAAGAGGGAGTTAAATGTGAAATAGCTTTAGATCATAATGCTCCTGGATTATTATATGAAAAAAATGGTTATTCTTGGCATAAAGTATCTATTCCTCAAGCTGGGGGGCATGCAGCTAGTAAAATATCCACTATTAAAGCAGGGGGTAAAACATTAAAAGCTGCACGAGAAACAAAGAAATTGATTCAACATATTAAACCTGATGTTGTTGTTGGTATTATTGGTGGTGGGGCTGTTATAGGTTGTATTGCAGCTAAATTAGCTAAAGTTCCTGCTGTGGCATTAATTGATACTCCTTTAGATTCTAAAGTTTGTTCAAGATTAAATCATTGTATTGTTTTGCCGGAAAATCAATTATTTAAATCAAAAAATCTTCCACCTAACTTAGAAAAATCATTTTTCCCATTAACTCCGGGTATAACCAAAGGAGATAAATCTAATGGTTTAAAAAATATTACTCAACATATTTTAGAACTTAAAGATAATAATCCTGGAAAGTCTATTGCGGAATTTGATGCAGATAAAACTACTTTACTCTTTTCATCTGGTTCTTCATTATTTGAAATGTCTGTTAAAGCATTAAAAAATTTTACAGATGTTGTTAATGATGAATATAATATTTTGCTTGTTGGTGATCCATTGAAAAAAGAATATTTGGATATGGTTGATGAGTCTAAGGTAATTAATTTAGGGTATATTGATTGGATTAAGGATTGTTATGCCATAACTGATTTGGCGGTTCTTACAGATGATGGGAACATGATTCAAGAATCTATGGCTTGTGAATTGCCTTGTATGGCATTAACAAAAGTAAAATATGGTCGTTATCACAATATGGCTGCAATTTTCCCGGGTGCAGTTGTTGAATCTGATATTATTGATTTAAATGATAAAATTTTTGATACTTTAAATAATTTAAATAGTATACAGGCTAAAACTACTGAATATAGTCAAGAAGTTTTATCTGCCGGTAAAAAAATAGCAGATATTATTATATCTGAATCCAAAAAAAATAAATAAAAATTTATTTTTTTATATTTTTACATAAACTTCATGATTTTATAGTACATATCTGTTGATGGGTGTAATTCTAAAAAATCATTAAAATCTTCTTTTGTAATGCCTAAATTCATTAGGAATGCCATATATGCAGTATCATCTACACTAGAAGGAGATATTGCACTTATATTTTCGATTTTTCCTGTTTTATTATTTAGATCTACACTTGTTAAACCTGTTTCTGAACTCAATGCTTTCCAAAATGCTCCAGGACCAGCACCTCCAGGTATAGTTATGTTTGTAATTTCTTCTTTTAATTTTTCAGTATCTTTCTTATTTTGTATGAAACTAACATCCATATCTAAACTTATTGATTCTGGGGTGTTATTATAATATATTTCATTTGAATATCCTGCCATATTCCTTGCTGCTGTTATTCCTTCTCTTCGTGCAACTGGTGTTAGTTGGATTCCTCCAATTACATCCCCTGCAGCATAAATATTGGGGTGAGAAGTTTTCATCATTTTATCTACTTTAATAGTTTTATCATTATTTAACTTTATAATATCTTTAAATTTGTCTGTATTTGGTGTTCTTCCAGTTGCTATTAATGTTTTTCCACTGTAATTTCCAGATGTTGTAATGATTTCATCTTTTTTAATTTCTTTAATGGTTGTGTTTTCGTGAATGTTAATTTTTTTCAATAATTTTTGTACTGTGTAATTTTGGATTTTAGGTTCTAAATTTTTCAATACAGTGCTTCTTGCGAAAATATTAACTTCACTTCCATAAGAAGAAAATATATTTGCTAATTCGCATGCAATTATTCCTCCACCTATGATGTTTAATTTCTTTGGAATTTCTTTTAATTTAAGCACATCACTACTAGTTAAAGCATATTTTGCTCCAGAAATATTTGGAATAAATGGTCTTGCTCCTGTAGCAATCAAAACATTATCAGGATGATATATATTTCCATTAACTTTAACATTTATTTCATCATTTTCATCGATACTTAATTCTGCTTTTCCATAAATAATTTGATTCCCTACATTTTTATTATCACTTTCATTAATTTTTCGAAGAATTACTTGTGTTTCTTTAATTTTTTCTACCATTTTTTCATAAGAAAAATCTGTATTAGTTTTTATAAATCCTAAATCTTCATATCGTTTGCTTTCGTTTAAAAATTTTGCTACATCATTTAAAGCACATATAACCATGCAACCTTCATTTAAACATGTTCCCGCAATATACTTTTGTTCTATAAGTAATACTTCTTTTCCTAATCTTCCAAGTTCTAATGCAGCTAATCTTCCTGCAGGTCCTGCTCCAATAACTATATTTTCCATTTTTGTCACATTGTTTGTTTTTATAAATGCATTTTTTTTGTTTTTGTTTTAACAAATCATTAATATCTTTAATTTATACTATAGTAATGTTATATATTAATTAAATAGATTATAACTTTTCAATGATTTTTTATTTTAAAAGAATTAATTAAAATTATTATTAAATTTTTTGCATTTGTTATTATCTTAATTAATTTTATAAATATGTATGTTTATAAGATATATGTATAAAACAATTATTATAATTAATTTGTGGGAGATAGATATTTATGTGTATAGCCGCACCAGCTAAGGTTGTAGAATTGAATAAAGATGATAAAATAGCTTTTGTTGAATTTGGTGGAGTTAAACAGAAAGCTCGTATAGATTTAATGCCAGACATACAGTTAGATGATTATGTTTTAGTTCATGCAGGTTATGCTATTGAAAAATTGTCTGAACAAGCTGCAAAAGAATCTTTAGAAGCATGGGATGAACTTTTAGATGTTCTTGATGAAGAAGACAGAGAACGTGCTGAGTCAATGGATTAATTAAATTATAAATTTATATAAAATCTTATTTAAAAAATATAAATATATTTCAATATAAATTTTTTATACCTAATTTTTCATTATTTATTTTTTAATTAAAAAAATAACCACCATTCTTTTTTATTTTATAATCATTTACTTTTAATTAATCTATTTTTTATTTAATTTAAAAAATCATTTTTTCATTTTACCTATTTAATAACCTAGTTAAAAATTTTTTAGTATTTTATGTGATATCTATAAATTTTAAAAAGAAAAAAATATTCAAAAAGGTTATATTAAAGTTATAAAAACATATAATAATTTAAAGAATGAATTTTTTTTAAATGTTAATATTATTTTTATAATGTTATAAAATTTGGAGGAATTATCATAGATTTAAAATTTATAGCAAGTAAAACTTTATTTTTCATTATTTTAATTGGTTTTATGGGATTATTTGTAGCTATTTTTGGTTCAGATAATACTATGGTTGGGGTAATGATTCTAGTTACATTACTTATGATGCTTGGACAAGATTTAAGTCAAAAACCAGTCTCTAGTCTAATTGGAATGATCCTATTAAATATTAGTATTGTTGTAGTTTGTTATTTAACTACTGCCTCATCAGTACTAGGAATTTTTCTTATTTTTGGTTTAATTTTTTTAATAATATATCTAATGATGCATGATTTAAAAAGTCCGTTATACTTTCCATTTATATTAGGATATATGTTAATTATGTCTACACCAGTGCCATTAAGTGCTTTGCCTTTAAGAATTTTATCTGTTGTTGTTGGATCCATAGTTATTATTGGAATAAACATTTTGTTAAATAAAAATAAATTAAAAACACAAACACATAAAGGGATTAATGGACTTTTGGCTGAAATAAAAAATTGCATTGCTGAAAAAATTAAAGGAAAAGAAGTTTCTGAAGATGTATTAATTAGTAATATTAAAATTATCAAATCTGCTATTTATGATAGATTAGAAGAAAATTATTATACTTCTCCTAAAAATAGATCAATAATGAATCTTACAATAGCTATAGAACAAATTGGTTTGGCAGTTTGTAGAAATAATTATGATTATAATAATTTAAAAGATTTAGATAAGTTAATAGATGATTTAATAGAACATGAAACATATCATCAAGAGACAAATGAAAATACTAAATTAAATTCTGTTCTTGAAGAGATAAATAAATTTATTAGTTCTCATCAATCAATTGGTTATGGGATTTTATCTAATCTTAAAATTATTCATTATGAATTAAATTATTTATCTGAAGAACCTAATGAAGAAATAGTTCGTGAATCTAAAATTCCTCGGGAATTTAGAATAAAAACTATTTTTAAAGAAAACTTCAATAAGGATTCTGTTAAATTTACTTTTGCATTTAGATTAGCTGTTATTGTAGCATTTTGGGAATTTATTGGTATTTATTTTAATATACCTGATGCAAGATGGTTAGCATGTACTTCTCTTGCAATAATATTGCCTTATAAAGAGAATGTTATTTCTAAATCTAAATATAGGATTATTGGAACTACAATAGGTTTAATAATATTCTCTATACTAGCTTTAGCATTCCTTGGAAACTTTAATTTATTTAATTATGCATTAGGAACTCATTTAAACACAGCTAATACTACAGTTATTTTAATAATGATTATAAGTTATGTTTATACATTGGTAAAGCCTGAAAGGTATGATATTGACACAATATTTATTACTTTACAAGCAGTATTTTATTCATTTTCAATGTATCCTGCTAACATGTCCATGATTTTAAGGTTCCTTTTTGTAGGGTTAGGAATTGTAGTGGCAGTACCTGCAAATTTTATTATTATGCCTTATACATTGATAAAAGAAGATTTAAATATGTGTAAAAAGCAGATGAAATTAAATATGGAGCAAATTAATAATTTAAAGGAAGCATTATCTGGGGATGTTGATGATGTTAAAAATGCTGTTATTATACTTAAAACTAGTTTAATTTCTGATAAAATTGAAGTTAATAATCAACAAGATGAAAATGAAGATATTGATACTATTTTGAAAAACCAAAATGAAATAACTGCACAATGTACATTACTTAGAAATACATTACGGGTAGATAATCTTTCAAATAATGTTAAAATATTGGCTATAGATTTACTTGATGATTTTAATAAAAATAATTGGGATATTGAAAAAGTAGATCATTTAGTTAAAGATTTTAATAAAAATGAAAGAATCTATTTAGAAATAGTCCAAAACATGTTAAATATTTGTGATGAAACAAGATTAATGTTAACTAATTTATCAAAAGATATTAGTTAACTTTAAATTTTTATTTTTTAAATTTTTTTGGGAATGACAAATTATTTATTTATATTTTTAAAGAGTTTTTAAAGTTAATATATTGAAACTCTAATAACTCCCGGGATTTTTAAAAATTCACTTATAAGATCTCCAGGTACAAAATCTTCAGTAATTATAGTTAGCACTGGATTATCATCAAGTTCAGTGTCACTTGCATAAGCCTGTCTTATGCTTATATTTTTTGATGAAATTAATGCTGATGCTGCAGCTAATATTCCTTCATTATCGTCTCCGACTTCTATTTCTATCACACCTAATCCTAAATTTTTAGCTATGTTTTTTAATAATGTTCCTGCAGGTGTGATATTCTCAAAAATGTTTGATAGTTCCTTATCCTTAATTATAGTTTCAATTGTGGATTTAATTACTCTTCTATCCACTTTTGCTGCTTTTGCTAATGCTGCATCACTTATTTTTAAGTTATCACAATAGATTTTCTTATTTTTGTCTACTTTAAGTCCTAATTCTATCATTTTTTGAGCGACAGCCATTCTTGCAGGATATTTTTTGAATTTAGTATCTATTTCTTCCCACATTTATATCACCAATTCCTATTTTTAATTATTAATGTTTATTTTTATTACATTAATATACTATTTTGGTATATATAAAATTATTTGTAAAATTCTTGAAAAAAAATATTGATATTTTAAAAAAAGTATTTAAAAAAAGTATTTAAAAATAGTAGGCTAGATGGGATTCGAACCCATGACCTCACGGTTATCAGCCGTGCGCGCTAACCAAGCTGTGCCACTAGCCTATGTATAATTTAATATAAAAATTGTATTAATATTACAACTATTATAATGTAAGATTTTTTTAATATATATACTTTTCGTATACATTTAGAAAAAAATAATTTTTTATAGATGAATAAAAAAATTAATTATTCATCTAGAAACAAATGTAATGAAATTTTAAGCACTGAACATTTCAGTTAATTGATCTGCCATCACATGACCAACAACTGTAACATTACATTTATCAATTTCATCTAAAGCTTCAGTAGCTTGTTTAACACCTGATGCAATACGAGTTACACTCATACAACTAGGATTAGTAGGTTGAATAGTTAAAGTAGCAATTTTTCCATCAACCTCAATATTTCTTAAAATACCCATTTCTAAGATACTTACTCCCATATGAGGATCGCTAACAGTTCTACAAGCTTCTTTAATTTTTTCAATAATTTCTTCGGACATATTTTATCTCCTTTACCTTCTATTAGAATATAAATAGTTATAAAAAAATTTTCATCGTATATAACAATACTAATTCACTATTATTATTTTTTGTATTTAAATATATTGTTTATTATTTTTTGCGATGTCTAATTTTAACAGCCATTCCACTATTTGATTTCTCCATTTCAACACCATTTAAAACAGCTTTTCCAACACCAACAACTTCATCATCTTTCACAATTACTACTTCATCATTAGGGATTATTTTAGGGTCTGCTTCTTCTACTCCTGGAGAAAATAATGTATTTGTTTGTAAATCAAAATTAATTTTTATTACATTTATATTGTTATTTAATAATATTTTTCCACCTTCTAAATTTAAGGTGTAAAGACCATAATCCATGTTGAGTCTTGCAATTTGTTTATTCTTAGAAAAAATCTTTTTGTGATATCTACCCTTTGCAATTACATCATCAGGAATAAATTTATCTCCATTTGATCCAAATTGGTATTTACTAATAGAACGTAATTCATTTAATGTTCGGTCATGTTTTTTAATTTTTTTATATTTTTTAAGTTCCATTCTTAAATTATAAATTGAATCATGGGATGTTGGTTTGCCATCTTCACAGGTATAAATACAGTTATCTAAATATTCTTTACAAACTTCTTCGTAACCTCCATGAACATTGGCTATAACATTTTTATCACTTACATATTTTTTTAGTAATTCTCCAGTTACTTTTATTTCTTCATTACTCCAATCTCCAGATACGGCGGCATCATAAGATTGTATAGGAAATGTATTCTCCATTTCTCGAGGACATATTCCAAATGGTGAAGTTACAATTACTTCTTGATATCCTTTAGTTGCTCTTCTAAACATTTGATGTGATTTAGAGTTAGAGTATGGTTTTTTCATACTACAAGGTAAAACTACAACTACATCCCCTAATGGTTTCATCATTTCCATACGATTTCGCCATCTTATTGCTTCAGGCCGATATAATGATTCTTCGTTTGAACATATTACTTTCATTGTTTCAATCTCTTAGATTTAATTAATTCTTCATGATTTTTATAAAGTTTATTTATGCTAGGATGGTTTTTTCCTAATCTCTTTTTCCATTTATCTGCAGTAAATTCTACATCTACTTCAGTTGATCCATTTAATAAATTGTCTGCATGAGCTACTATTTTTTCTTCTAAAGTTTTAGGAATATAATCTTTAGTTGGTATATTCATCTTTTCAGATTCCTTTTTTGAAATTCCAGTACCAATATGCCGTTCTATTATATTTATCACTTCTTGAGAATAACCTAATTCTTTAGCAATTTGACCTCCAATATATGCATGATCTATATTATTACTTTTAGATCTGCCAATATCATGGAGTAAAGCACCTTCTCGTATTAATTTTTTGTCTGCTTCTGGATAAAACTCACTTATTTCTAAAGCTTTTTTATAAACTGCTATTGAATGATTAATAACCCATTCAGGACATCCTACTTTTTTGAGATGTTCAATTTCCATATTAAAACCTTTTTCATATTATATTTATGATTAATATTATATATAAAAAATAGAATTTTATTATTAAAAATAATAATTGATATTTAAATTAATTTATAAAAAAAAGTAATAAAAAATTAGAAGTAATAAAATAGATTAATTTTATAAAATTTTATTTTCCAGAGTTAGATAAAGCGACTTTGTAAGTATCTTTGTACATGTCAATTTTTTCTTTAATTTTTTCTATTTTTGGTCCATTATCTTCGTAGACTATTTCTTCACCACAGTCTGGGCATATAAATCCTTTTTCTGTAGCATTATCAAAGTCAAATCTAGAATGACCATTTGGGCAAACGAAAAACATACTATTTTCTTCGTTTTGCAATTGTCTTTGTAAATTATTTATTAATGAATTTGCTTTATTTTCTATTTGGGCATTTACTTCGTCGCTGTCAAATTTCCATGCATAAGTGAACCATTGGGTTTCAGGGTCTTTGCTTCTTTTATAACTAGCTAATTTTGCATCGTAAAGTTTGTATAAAACTTTTCTAACAATATTTAATCGAATTTGAGTTTTTTCAGCTATTTCTTCGTCAGTTTTTACCCCTTTTATTAAAGCTTGAACAATGGGTAGGTTTTCTTCATCTTCAATAACATCTATAATTAATGATTTGGTTAATGGGTCTTTTAATATTGATTTTTTTGGCATTTAATTCTTTCCTCTTTTTGGCGTGTTTAATTCAATATTTACATTGCACTTTCTAATTCTAAGTGTAAGGAGTCAGTAATAAAAATTTTGACAGTTTTTGAACTGTTTAGAATTAGAGTGTTTTTTTAAAATTGTTAAGTATGGATTAAGTTTTTATAAAATTTTAATATTATCTATATTTTTACTATAATATAAATTTTCGCATTTTATTACTTTAATTTATTAATAAATGTTTTATTATTTATTTTATTTTTAATAAATTATTTTAGAATAAATTAATAATATTAATTTTTTTTCCTTAATAAAACACCAGGGGTGTGAATTATTGATTCTAATGAATTTACACTTACTTCATCATATTCTGAATTAAGAACATTTTTTGCACTGTAAATTGTTTCCATTGCAGTTTCTAATGATTTTTGATATTCTTCTGCAATATTTGCTAATTTTAAAGCTTCTTTAATCTCTATTTTTTCTGAACAACCTAATGGTGTTGAGCCTTCATTTGATCCTAATTGTCCGAAAAAATAACCAATTATGCCTTGATTTTTTTTGATAGGGTCGATAGCTATAGGTAATCCAGTAAAATATGTGTTATGTATTTTATATGTAGCATCAGTATCAATTATTAAAACAGTCAAATCTTTACCACTTTCATCTTTTATTGTTTTTGCAATTTCTTTTGCTACTTTTTCAGGATTTTCGGGAAGTAAAGATACATAAGTTCCAGGAGCATTACTTAAATCAATTCCTGCTTCTGAAGCTGGTTTTAATGCATGTTTCCATCCGTATAAATCTAAAACTAATTCTTTATGTTTTTCTGCTTCTGGAGGTAATTTTCTTAAGTTTTTAATAGTTCTTTTTTTTATTCCTAATAATGGTCCTAAAAAATATCCCCAGATATATTTACTCCAAATATTTGCTAAAAATTTTGATTTTAGTGAGGGATGATAATTATTTTCATCAACTAATCTTCCTTGAGAAACGCTTATTGGTGTTTCAGCTATTATCAAATAATCTCCATTCTCACAATTTGATAATACTGTATTAATTAGTTTATTTAAACTTTCATTAGGTTCAATATAAGTTGTTTTTATAGGAATTACTTCATAATTTTTTATGAATATTGTGTCGTGGTCTATGTTTGTTAAATTTGTATTTATTTTATTATTTGAAGTACTGTTACTCATATTTTTCCTCTATAAAAAATAAGATTTAGTTTAAAATTAAAGTTGTGTTAAATTGTATTAATCTAAATTTTTATATCTTATGTTTTAAAAAATATATTAATATTGTTTTACTCTTTTAGTTTTTATTTATTTTAAAACTTTAAGTAAAAAAATTATTAATAAATAATTAAGGTTGTTAATTATGAAAAAATCTATTACTTATTTTGAAAATTCTGGAGAAGAAAATACTGATGAACTTATTTCATTAGTTAAAGACAGATTAAAAGGTTCTAATATAAAATATGTGGCTATTGCTTCTGCATCTGGAGAATCTGCTATTAAATTAGCTAATGCTTTAGAAGATGTTACAATTATTAATGTTACTCATCATGCCGGATTTCATGGACCTAACCAATTAGATATTAGTGAAGATACAAGATCTAAACTAAAAAATATGGGTGTGGTTACTTTTGTAGGATCTCATGCTTTAAGTGGTGTTGGAAAGGGTATTGCTAAACAATTAGGTGGACTTAACCCTGTGGAAATTGTTGCTCAAACTTATAGAACATTTTCTCAAGGCATTAAAGTTTGTGCTGAAATTACTATCATGCTTGCTGATGCAGGTTTAGTCCCTGTTGGTGAAGAAATTATAGCAATTGGTGGTACTGGTCATGGTGTTGACACTGCTGCGGTAATTACTCCGGTTAACATGACTAAAGTTTTTGACATTAAATTTCATGAAATTATAGCTATGCCAAGAAATTAATTTTTTTATTAACATAATACACTTTTTTTATTATTTAAATAAAAATTTTAATTTTTTTAATAAGAGTTATATACTTGAAAAATTTAAATAAAATACATAAATTAGTTAAATTAAACTAATAATAAAACTAAAATTTAACCATTATTTAGAATAGTTAAAAGCAATATTTTATCTATTCAATACTTAATAAGTTAATTAAACACTATAAATAGTTTTTTTGATTAATTAGTTATTATGGATGGATTGATAATTTTTAATCAGAGTAAATAAAAATTAAGAGTATTAAACTTAATCTAGGGATATAATAGGAATTTATTAAATGTTTTTATTTACTTTTCTTAATTTTTATTAGAATGGACATGACTTATTAAGAAAAAAAAGTTTAATGTGGGGTTAGTAATGAAATTTATAGATGATGCAATAAAAGAATCTGAAAAAAGAATGGAAAAAGATGATGTTAATAATTCCTCATCTGATTTAGATGAAGAATTATTAGAATTAATTGATAAAAGCCGGGCTCGAATTTCTGTTATAGGTACTGGTGGTGCTGGTAATAATACCATTTCAAGATTAAATGAAATGGGTATTGAAGGGGCTAGTACAATTACTGTTAATACTGATGCGCAAGATTTATTTTACAGTCAAGCTGATAAAAAATTACTTTTAGGTAGAAATACTTGTGGTGGTCTTGGTGCTGGTGGTGAACCAACAGTTGGTGAAGAATGTGCTGAAGAAAGTGAAGATGATATTAGAGAAGAGTTAAATGGTTCTGATATGGTATTCGTTACTTGTGGTCTTGGGGGAGGAACAGGTACAGGTTCTGCACCTATTATATCTAAATTAGCTAAAAAATCAGGTGCTTTAACTGTTGCTGTTGCTACTATGCCATTTTCTGCTGAAGGTATTAAAAGAAGAGAAAATGCTGAAAGAGGTTTAGAAAAGTTACAAAACAATTCTGATACTGTAATTGTTATTCCAAATGATAAACTTTTAGAAGTTGCTCCTAATCTTCCTTTAAATAAAGCTTTCATGGTTTCTGATGAAATATTAGGTCGTGCTGTTAAAGGCATTACAGAATTAATTACTAAAACTGGTCTAGTCAGTCTTGACTTTGCAGATATTAGATCTATTATGCAAGGTTCTGGTATGGCAATGATTGGAATGGGAGAATCTGATTCTGGTGATAGAGCTTTAGAATCTGTACATGAAGCTTTAAGTAGTCCTTTATTAGATTTAGATATTTCTAACGCTAAAGGTGCTTTAATTAATATTTCTGGTAGTTCTGATTTAACATTACATGAATCTGAAAAGATAGTTCAAATTGTTGCAGATAAATTAGATCCTGAAGCTAATATTATTTGGGGTGCTCAAATCGATGAAACTTTACAAAATGCTATTAGAACAACTATAATTGTTTCAGGTGTTAAAGGTCACTATCAATTTAATGAAAAGCCTGATTTTTCAGAATTAGATGAAACTAAATCTGAAAGTATTTCTGAATCTGATGCTGATCCTTTAGATGATTTTATTGATGGTATATTTTAAGTGTACCATTTAAATAGAATTTTTAGTTATTTTTTTATTAAGATTAAGTAATTAATTTAATCTTTTAATATTTTTTAGATTTTTTTTAATGAAAAACTTTATAAATAATCATGTTAATAATACTATTATAATTTAAAAAATGTGATTTTAATTAAATTTTTTATTAATAAATAATATTTTTATTAAGAATTATTTTTATTATCAATATGCAGGGATTTTCAATGAGTTTTAAAGAAAGTACTGATGATTTTATTAAACAATGTAAAAGAGTTATTAGAGTATCAAAAAAACCTGATGCTGAAGAATATGGTAACTTTATTAAAGTTGCAGCTATAGGTATTTTAATTATCGGTGCTGTTGGTTTTGTTGTTGTTATTATTGGTCAATTACTAAATTTATAGTAATTTGATTTAATACTAAGTTATTCTTTTTCATGTTTACTCTTTTAATTAACTATTTACTTTGATTATTAAGTAAAAATTTTAAAAATTAATTTTTCTTCTTTTTTTATCTGAAATTTGAAAGGTTTAAATACTTGTTTATTAAAATATATTATTATTATATAAATCTAATTTTATTATATTTCTTTATTAATGAAAATTAGTTAAATGTGGTTTAATTCAATATTAAGCTTTTATTTTTTAATTATATAATAGAATTGAATTGGATTATATAATGAAATAATTTAATCTATTGTTCTATTAATTAATAGAATGTTAATTATATATAGGTGAATTTTACATGGAAGATATTCAAAATTCCATATTTGCTCTAAAAACCTCAGCAGGTCAAGAAAGAAATGTTGCTAGAATGTTAGCTCGTAAGACTCAAGATTCTGGTATTGGTATTACTTCTATTCTTGTTCCTGAATCATTAAAAGGTTATATTATAGTGGAATCATACACAAAAATTGATATGCGTAATCCTGTAATGAAAATTCCTCATTTGAGAGGAATTGTTGAAGGAAAACACAGTATCACTTTTGAGGAAGTAAAAAGATTCCTTAATCCAGAACCGATTATATCTTCCATACAAAAAGGAAGTATTGTTGAACTTGTTTCTGGTCCTTTTAAAGGTGAAAGAGCTAAAGTGGTTCGTATAGATGAATCTCGTGAAGAGGTAGTTCTCGAGCTAATAGAAGCAGCAGTTCCGATTCCGGTAACTGTCAAAGCTGATCAAATTAGAATTATTCAAAAGGAGGCTGAATAATGGCTAAAGATACCGTTGAAATCCTTATTGAAGGTGGAAGTGCCACTCCGGGACCACCATTAGGTCCTGCTATTGGCCCTTTCGGTATTAATATGATGCAAGTAGTTGAAGAAATCAACGAAAAAAGTGCAGATTTCAAAGGAATGAAAGTTCCTGTTATAGTCACTATTGATAGTGATACAAAAGATTTTGAAATTGCAATTGGTACTCCTCCTACTACTGCTCTTATAATGGATGAGCTCAATATTGAAAAAGGTTCTCATGAACCTGGTACTGAAGTTGCAGCTGATTTATCAGTTGAACAAGCTTTAAAAATTGCTAGAATGAAATATGATTCATTATTAGCTAATAATTATAAGCATGGTGCTAAGGAAGTTATGGGTACTTGTGTAAGTATGGGTCTTACTGTTGATGGTAAAGATCCTAGAGAAGCTCAAAAAGCTGTAGATGCTGGAGAGTATGATGATATATTAGGAGAATAATCTTCTATTATACATACTCATATTAATTAAAAAATTTAGTTAAAAAAAATATATTTTGTATATGATGTTACAATAATAAACTTTTGTAGTGAATTATTGTAATTGATATAGAATTTATTTAAATTATATTCATGTAATCGTTTATATTACAAAAAACTCATAGTATGAATAATTCTTATTATCATAGCTTATGGTTTTCTAATTCTCGATTACTCATGAAACCAAATTAAAAAAATATATCCAATGAACTTATTAAAGTTCATGGAGGATTTGATATGACACAAGAAATATTAGAAGCGGTGAAGGAGGCTAAAGAACAGTCAAAGCCGAGAAACTTCACACAGTCTATTGATATTATTATTAATATCAAAGACTTGGATGTCAAAAAACCTGAAAATCGGTTTGATGAGGAAGTTGCTCTTCCTAATGGCCGAGGCAAAGATATTAATATCGGAGTCATCGGTGATGGGGAATTGGCAGTTCAAGCTAAAAACGCTGGTATAGATCTTGTTTTATCCAAAGAAGACTTAGAAGAGTTAGGTAAAGACAGAAAAGCTGCTAAAAAAATGGCAAATATTACTGATTCTTTTGTAGCTCAAGCTGATATGATGCCTGTGGTTGGTAGATTCTTAGGTCCTATACTTGGGCCTCGTAAGAAAATGCCTAAACCAGTACCGGCAAGTGTCAAACTTGATCCTTTACTTGAAAGATTACAAAGTACTATTAAAGTCGGAGTTAAAGCTCAACCTTCTATTCAAGTTTTAGTTGGAACACAAGATATGGATGACCAAGCAATAGCTGAAAATATTGAAACTGTTCTTGCAGTTCTAGACCGCAACTTAGAGAAAGGAAGAAACCAAATAAAATCCATGTTTATTAAAACAACTATGGGTTCAGTAGTGCGGGTGATTTAAATGGCTCATGTTGCTGAATGGAAGAAACAAGAAGTTAAAGAACTAAAAGATATGATAAGTTCTCATGAAGTTATTGGAATTGTTAATTTATTAAATATTCCTGCAAAACAACTTCAAGAAATGAGAAAATCTTTAGGCAACCATGCTGTTATTAGATTATCTAAAATAAATCTTATGAATTTAGCTTTTGAAGATTGTAACAACGAAAAGGTTAATATTAATGGTCTTTCAGAATATATGGAAGGTCAACCTGCTATTGTAGCAACTGATATGAATCCTTTCAAGTTATATAAAATATTGGAAGATAATAAAACTTCTGCACCTGCAAAAGTGGGAAGTATTGCTTCTGAAGATATTATTGTTCCTGCTGGGGACACTGGTTTTGAACCAGGCCCATTCCTTGGGGAATTGCAACAAGTAGGAGTTCAAGCTAAAATTGATAAGGGAAAAATCGTAGTTTCTAAAGATTGTGTATTGGTCCCTGAAGGGGAAGCGGTTTCTAAACAAGCAGCTTCAACTTTATCTCGATTAGGAATTAATCCTATGGAAGTGGGAATTGATTTACAAGCTGTATATGAAGAAGAATCTGTTTATCCTTCTGATGTATTAGCTATTGATGAAGAAAAAACTCTTGCAGATGTTCAAAATGCTTATAAACAAGCTTTCAATTTATCTGTATTTGCAGCAATACCTACAAAAGAAACTATTTCAGCAATTATAGGATCTGCTTTCACTAAATCAACTAATGTTGCAGTTGAAGCAGGAATTTTAACTTCTGAAACTACTGACATTTTATTAGGATTAGCTCAAGCTAAAATGTTAGCTTTAGCTAGTGAAGTATCTGATGTTGATGGAGCTCTTAGTGATGAATTGGTTGATAAATTAGCTAATCGTCCTGTAGCAGTTGTTGAAACTGTTGTAGAAGAAACTCCTGATGATGAAACTGAAGATGAAGAAGAATCAGAAGAAGAAGCTGAAGAAGAAGCAGCGGCAGGGTTAGGTGCCTTGTTTGGCTGATCATATTTAATTTAAACTTTTATTGTTTTAAAACACATCTAATTTATAAAAAAAACAAAATTATACATAATAAAAATAAATGGTGATAACATGGAATATATATATGCGGCAATGATTTTGCACACCACTGATAAAGAAATTAATGAAGAAAACGTAAAAAACATTATAGAAGCAGCTGGAGCAGAAGCTGATGATGCTAGAATTAAAGCTTTAATTGCAGCTTTAGAAGATGTTGACATAGACGAAGCTATGGAAACTGCAGCTATGGCTGCAGCTCCTGCAGCAGCTCCTGCAGCAGCAGCTCCTGCTGAAGAAGAAGCTGAGGAAGAGGAAGAAGAAGAATCAGAAGAAGAAGCTGAAGAAGAAGCAGCAGCTGGATTAGGTGCTCTCTTCGGATAGATTTTTTCTATTTCTTTTTATTTTTTCTTTTTTTACTTTTTTTAACTCAAATTTATTGGATTTTGTTTATATCTCACTTTTTTTACTTTAAAAATTTTAAATAATTATTTAATACTAATTTTACAAGAAACCTATTTTTTAGAGAAAATCTTTTTAAATTATTAAACTATATATTATAATAGTATTGATTTTTTACCAATCAATTTTAATTTTATTAAAAATTATTAATTTTATAAAAAAATAGCTGATAATTATGTCTAATATATTAAAAGATTTAGGATACACAAAACAGAAATGTAAAACTTGTGGAAAAGTTTTTTGGTCACAAATTAATCGGGATACTTGTGGGGATGCTCCTTGTGATGAATATGAATTTATAGGAAATCCTGCTACAACTAAAGGTTATAATTTATATGAAATTCAAAAAACTTTCAAAGAATTCTTTGAAGAACGTGGTCACACACCAATATCTCGATATCCCATACTTGCAAAAAGATGGAGAGATGATGTATTTTTAGTTGGAGCTACAATATTTCTTTTCCAACCTTGGGTAACTTCAGGTTTAGTTGACCCTCCAGCAAATCCTTTAACTATTGCACAACCTTCTATACGTTTAAATGATGTGGATAATGTGGGTCGAACAGGTAGACATATGACTTGTTTTACAATGGGAGCACATCATGCATTTAATTCTCCTGGAAATGATATTTATTGGAAAGATCAAACAGTTCAATATTGTCATGATTTTATTAAATCAATTGGAATAAATACAGAAGATATAACTTTCATAGAATCTTGGTGGCAAGGAGGAGGAAACGAGGGTCCATGTTATGAAGTAATGGTTCGAGGGGTAGAATTAGCTACTCTTGTTTTCATACAATATAAAACATTACCAAATGGGGAAAAAGAAGAAATCCCATTAAAAGTAGTTGATACTGGTTATGGATTAGAAAGATTTGCATGGATTTCACAAGGTACACCAACAGCTTATGATGCGTGTTTTGGGCCAGTCATAGATAAACTTAAAGAATTAACCAATGTTAAAGTTAATGAGGAAATTTTAGCTGAAAATGCTCAAATTGCTGGAATGATGGATATAGAAAGTTATGCTGATATTCGTCAACTACGTGAAAAAGTAGCAAAAAAATTAGAAATATCTATGGAAGAATATTTAGAATCTGCTTTACCAATGGAAGCAATTTACATAATAGCAGATCATACAAGATGTTTAGCATTTATGTTAACTGACGGTATAATACCTTCAAATGTTAAAGAAGGATACCTTGCAAGATTAGTTTTACGTAGAACAATACGTTTTATGAAAGAGTTAAACATGAAAGAATCTTTATCTGATATAATGAAAATTCAATTAGATTTCTTAAATGATTTTTATCCTGAAATCAAAGAATCTCAAGAACATATCATGAACATTATAAACCTTGAAGAAGATAGATATGAAAAAACTATTAAAAAAGGACGTAAAGTTGTAAAAAGAACAATCAAAAAACTTAAAAAAGATGGAATATCTAGCATGCCTCTTGAAACTTTAATTGACTTATATGATGCTCATGGAATGCCTCCTGAAACAGTGCAAGAGTTTGCAACAAAAGATTTTGAAGTTAATATTCCTGACAATTTCTTTACTCAAGTTGCAGCAATGCATGAATCTGAAGAAGTTAAAGAAAAAGAAGATTTTAAAATCGATGCTCCTGAAACAGATTTATTATTCTATAAAGATTTCCATCAAAAAGAAGCAACTGCAAAAATATTAAATGTTGTTAATAAAGATGGTAAATTAAATGTAATAGTAGATAGGACTGTTTTCTACCCAGAAGGTGGAGGTCAACCTTCAGATAAAGGTATTATTTCTATTGATGATAAAGAATTTAAGGTTAGTTATGCTTCAAAAATGAATAATATAGTTTTACATCAAATTGATATTAGTGAGGATGAAGAATTTGATGTTATAGAAAACACTCTTAACGATTTAATTGGAAAAGAAATTAAAGAACAAATCGATTGGACTAGACGTATTACTTTAGCTAGACATCATACAGCTACTCATTTAGTTGTTGCAGCTGCAAAAAAAGTATTAGGTGATCATATATGGCAAGCAGGGGCACAAAAAGGTTTAACTCATTCCCGTATAGATTTATCTCATTATAAACGTATTTCACAAGAAGAACTTTACCAAATTGAAAAAATTGCTAATGAATTAGTAATGGAAAATATTGAACTTGATATTAACTGGATGACACGTAATGAAGCAGAAAAAACTTATGGGTTTGTTCTTTATCAAGGGGGTATTGTCCCTGGTGAAAATATACGTGTAGTGAAAATACCTGGAATAGATGTGCAAGCTTGTGCTGGTACTCATGTATTAAGAACTGGTGATGTGGGTCCTATAAAAATTAATAAAACAGAAAGAGTTCAAGATGGGGTTGAAAGAATTGATTTTTCAGCAGGTCTTGCTGCAGTAGATTCTATTCAATCTGATAAAACTTACTTAAAAAATAGTTCAAATATTTTTAAAGTAAATAATGATCAGTTATCTAAAACTTGTGAAAGATTTTTCACAGAGTGGAAAGTTCAAAAAAATGAAATCAAAAAACTTCAAAATGAAATTGCATCTTTAAAAATTAATAATTTAACAGATAATTTAATAGAAGTTAATGATTTATCTGTACTCAAACAAATCATTGATGGGGATATTAAAGAATTACAAAATATTGCAACTGATTTCACTGATAATAATAAAGCAGATATAGTATTTTTAGGTAATAATAATGGTAAAATTGTAGGTGCTGCTTCTACTAAAGCTATTGATAATGGTATTAAAATCAATGATATAATTCGGGAATCAGCAATTATTCTTGGTGGTGGGGGCGGTGGTCGTCCAAACCTTGCACAAGGAGCAGGAAAAAATAATGAAAAGATGAATGAAGCTTTAGATAAAGCTTTAGATTTATTGAGTTAAAGGATAGTAAAGTTTATGAATTATGATTTGATAATAGCACGTTATGGTGAAGTAGGCCTTAAAAGTCATAAAGTTCGAAGTAGATTTGAAAAACGTTTAATAAGAAATATGGAATCAAGTATTGAAGCTGAAATTGATATTGATCAAGCAAGAATTTTCATTTTTCCTCAAAATTTTGATGATGCTATAAATAAATTATCCAAAATTTTTGGGGTAGTTTCATATTCTCCAGCTGTAGCTACTCACACTACATTTGATGAAGTAGAAGATACTTTATTAAAATATGTTAGTGAACTTGAAAAGAATAATCTGATAGATTCAAATACAAAGTTTGCTATTAGATGTCGAAGAGTAGGAACTCATGATTTCACTTCTCAAGAATTTGCTGCATTTGCTGGAAGTGTTGTAGTGAAAAAGCTTGGATGTCCTGTTGATTTATCAAATCCAGATTTAGAAATCTTTATTGAAGTAAGAGATAATGATACTTATATTTATCATGAAAAAATCCCAGGTCCGGGAGGTTTACCTTTAGGGACACAAGGAAAAGTTGTAGTTCTTCTATCTAGTGGGATTGATTCTCCTGTTGCAGCTTATTTAATGATGAAAAGAGGTTGCCAAGTTATAGCATTATACTGTGACAATACACCTTATACAAGTTCTAAAGCTTTAAAGAAGAATGAAGATATTATTAATCAATTACAAACTTATGCTTCTGGAGCACCAATTAAAAGACGTATTGTTAAATATGGTGATTATTTAAGTAAATGTCAAAATGATGCTCCTAGTAGAATGACTTGTATTTTATGTAAATCTGGAATGTATCAACTAGCAGCTATGTTAGCTAAAGATATGCATGCTTTAGCAATTGTTGATGGTAATAGTTTAGGGCAAGTGGCAAGTCAAACTTTACCTAATATTTTAGCTACACGTGAAGATGTTGATGTTCCAATATTTAGTCCACTTATTGGTATGGATAAAGTTGAAATTTCTCGTATTGCAGAAAAAATAGGTACATTTGATATTTCTAAACTTGATGATGGTGGTTGTAAAGCTGTTCCACGATACCCTGAAACTAATGCCAATATTAATCAAGTCCATGAAGCAAGAAATAATATGGATCAAAAAACAGAAATTTTAAAAGCTTTTAAAACTATTAAATTTTAATTTTTATTTTTTTAGATTTTTAATTTTATAAACTCTACCTTTTTTTTAAATTGTAATAATAATGATTAAATAAGATAATTTTTAAATGTAATATTGTTAATTGAATACTTATAATTTAAGTTAATAAAAATTTTTTGACTAAAAAATTATGAATTCAATCATAACTTAAAAAAAATATAATAAAAATTTATTATAATAAATTAACTAAAAAATATTTAGTTAAATTATATAATACTCTTAATTTTTGAGGTGATGTAAATTGAAAACAACAGTTAGTGTAATTAAAGCAGATATTGGAAGTGTCTCAGGACATTGTGTAGCTCACCCAGCATTAATAGATAAATGTGAAGAAGTTTTAACAGATGCAATGGAAAGTTCAATTATAGAAGATTTCTATATAACCCGTTGTGGTGATGATATTGATCTTATTATGACTCATAAAAATGGGGAATTAAATGAAGAAGTTCATAGAACTGCATATGATGCATTTATGAAAGCAACTGAAATTGCAAGAGAATTAAAACTTTATGGTGCAGGTCAAGATTTATTATCTGATACTTTCTCTGGAAACATTAAAGGTATGGGTCCAGGAGTAGCAGAAATGGAATTTAAAGAAAGACCAAGTGATCCTGTTATTGTCTATTGTTGTGATAAAACAGAACCAGGTGCTTTTAATTTACCAATATTTAAAATGTTTGCAGATCCATTCAATACAGCAGGATTAGTAATTGATCCTAGTTTACATGATGGATTCAAATTTGAAGTATATGATGTAATGGAACATACAAAAGTTATTCTTGATTGTCCTGAAGAAATGTATGATTTACTTGCATTAATCGGTTCCACTGGAAGATATGTAATTAAAAGAGTATGGAAAAAGAATGGTGAAATCGCAGCAGCAATAAGTACTGAAAGATTAAACCTTATGGCTGGAGAATATGTTGGAAAAGATGATCCTGCAGCAATTGTAAGAGCACAATCCGGATTCCCAGCTAATGGTGAAGTAGTAGAACCATTTTCATTCCCTCACATGGTTAGTGGATGGATGAGAGGTTCTCATAATGGACCTATTATGCCTGTTAGTCAAGAAAATGCAAATCCTATCAGATTTGATGGACCTCCACGGATAATTGGTTTAGGTTTCCAAGTAGCTGATGCACAATTAATTGGTCCTGTAGATTTATTTGATGATCCCGCATTTGATGAAGCAAGAAAACAATCTTCACAAGTTGCTAATTATATCAGAAGACATGGTCCTTTTGAACCACATCGATTACCTAGTGAAGAAATGGAATATACCTCATTACCTGGTGTAATGAAAAAATTAGAACCAAGATTCACAAAAATGGATGAATAAATATATTTTATCATCCTAAATATTCTTTTTTTTAAAATTTTCATAAAAGAAGGTTTTTTTAATTAATATTTTAATTATTAATGGAAGTCCTAGAAAAGGCAATACTTGGGAAGTTGTAAAAGAAATAAAATCCTTTCTAAATACTAAAGACTCTTCTATTCAATTTGAAGAGATACATTTAAAAGATGTTACTCTCCCTTTTTGTAAAGGATGTTATAATTGTTTTGAGAAAGGAGAAAATTATTGCCCTCATTTTAGAGAATATTCTGAAATTGTTGATAAAATTAAATCATGTGATGGTTTGATTTTAACTAGTCCTGTATATGCTTTAAATGTTTCAGCATTAATGAAAAACTTCATAGATCATACTTCTTACTTTTACCATAGGCCCTACTTTTTTGATAAAACTGCATTGGTTGTTGTAACAACTGCAGGTGCTGGTTTAAAAAAAGTTACTAATTATTTATCTGAAACATTAAGAAATTATGGATTTAATAAAACTTATAAAATAGATCTTAAGATTCATAATCAAGAATTAAATGAAAATGATATAAATAAAGTTTATAAAATTTCTAGTAAGTGGATAAAGGATTTACAATCTCATAAACTCCATAATCCCTCATTTAAAGCGATTTTTTATTATAATTTATGGAAAAATATGGCTATTAATAATATGAGCACAAAATCAGATAAAGATTATTGGAATTTAACAAATCTAAAAAATTATTATTTTGCGCAAAATATTCCGCTTAATCTTTTTAAAAAATTTTTTGGAATGATACTTTCTAAAGTTTTAGGTATTGTTTTTAAAAAATTAAATTAAATCATGTATCATTCTTATAGCATCTAAAAGACCGTGACTATATTCAATACATCCAAATGATGTTCTCATATCTTTCTTATCTAAATAATATTTTGAATCATTTTTATAATCAATTGCCCGTGCAATAACTTCTTCTTCTTTAGTGTTAACTTTAATTTTTTTGACTTGTTTTAAACTATTTTCTAATTTTTCAATATCACTAGCTATTTTTTCTTTAGTTTCCATTTTTATTATTTCCTTCTATTTTTAATTGTTTATAACTATGGTAAAATCTTTGTGCAACTGTAATATAAGATAATATCATTAATATAATTAAGAAATAAGTGAATATTATGGGATTATTACATATGGCACTTATGATTGAACCGATCATTATTATTATTAATCTAACAGCTCTTTCAGCTATTCCAGTATTACATTCAATGCCTTGTGATTCGGAACGTGCTTTAACATAACTAACCATGATTGCGGAGTGTATAAGTAATATTCCAAGTAGCCAATTACAATAACCTCCAAATATTATACCTATGATAAGAATGGCATCTGAAATTCTATCCATTGTGGAATCAAAAAAAGCTCCGAATTTGGAAGCTCGATTATGATATCTTGCAACAGCTCCATCAGCAACATCTAAAAAACCACTAAGTAATATAAAAATTGTTGCTAATATTAATAAATGTTTGCTGAAAGAATATGCTGCAGCTAATGCTATAAAAGGGGATATTAATGTTAAAATATTTGGATTAATATTCATTCTTTTTGCAAAGGGTTCTAATATTTTTGTTAGTAAAGGTCTTAAATTTTCAAGCATAATTTTTATTATATAGATTTAATAATATATATTTTAGTGGAAAGTTTTAAAACTATTTTTTTGGTAAGATTTTTATGAAAGTGTTTAAGTTAAACCCTAATAATCCAGATATGGACTTGATTAATGAAGCTATAAATATTTTATCTGTGGGTGGAGTTATATTATATCCAACAGATACAGTTTATGGTTTAGGGGCTAATATTTTTGATAAATGTGCAGTTAAAAGAATTTATAATATTAAAAAGCGTGCACATAATAAACCTATGTCTATAAGTGTATCTAACATTAAAGATATATCTATAATTTCAAACTTATCTCAAAAACAGGAAGATTTAATTAAAAATTATCTTCCAGGGCCTTATACTTTTATTTTAAATAAAAAACCAATAGTTCCTAATTTTGTCACACCAAACACTTATACTGTGGGATTAAGAATTCCAGATTCTAAAATTGCTAGAATGTTAAGTTGTAATTTTCCTATTATTACTACAAGTGCGAATGTATCTAATTTAAAAACTTTAAACAATCCTAAGGATATTCTTAAGCAGTTAAATGTTGATGTTGATTTAGTTTTGGATGTTGGAATTTTAAATAATTCAAAGCCTTCTAAAATTATTGATTTAACCAAGATTAATCCGGTTATAATTAGAGATTAAAATTTTTTATTTAAAAATTATTATAATATAAATAATATATATAAATATGTGAATCTTATGAAAGTATTATCAAATGTTAAGGGTAAAGATAAAATACCTACTAATTCTCCTTTAGATTTAATTTTGGATGGTGGGATTGAAAGAAGAAGCATAACACAATTTTATGGCCCTCCAGGTTCGGGTAAAACTAATATTGCCTTAAATTTAGCAGTGCAAGTTGCAAAAAATGATAAAAAAGTTGCTTATGTTGATACTGAAGGTGGAATATCTGTAGATCGTATTAAACAATTGTCTAAATCTGATTTTCAAAAAGTTGCAGGAAATATTGTTGTTTTTGAACCTAATACTTTTGAAGAGCAAGAGGATGATTTAAAAATTATTGAATCTTGGATATCTTCTAATAAAGATGATGTGGATTTATTAATTATAGATTCAGCAGTAGCACTTTATCGTTTAATTGAAGTTAAAAATTCAAAATCTAATAAAGATTTAGGAAGACAAATGGGTCAACTTTCAAGTATATCCCGTAAATTTAATGTAGCAGTAGTTGTTACAAATCAAATATATGCTTCTTTTGATGATGATTCTGATAATGTTGTACCTGTTGGTGGAACTATACTTCAATATTGGAGTAAAGCAATTATTGAATTGAAACGTTCATTAGTTATAAGTAAGCGTACTGCAATACTTCGACGTAGTAAAACTTCTGTTGAAGGCAAAACTGTAGAATTTAAAATTACTGATGATGGTATAGAGTAATTTTAAACATTTTTTTATTAATTTTTTATTATTTATTAAAATTTATTTGTTTTTATAAAAAATTTTATTAACAAGTTAAAAGATATACTTCTATGAATATTTAATTTATAAAAAATTTTTTATTATTCTTAATGAAAATGTTTTTATATATTTAGTGATAGTTATGATTCCAAAAAAAGAACATGGGAAAAAACTAAGAAAAGCTCCTAAAGGATTTAAAACAGCTAATGATTTCTTTGAAGAACTTTTCCTTGATGAAGATTTAATATGGATGGGTCAAAATACTAACCACTTACATGATGAAAACTTTGTAAGAGATGCTATGATTAAAGCTGTGGAAAGTAAAGATTATTGTAAATATCCTCCACCAGAAGGTCTCAGTGAATTAAAAGAATTAGTATTAAAAGATTTAGATCTTGAAGATATGGATTTAGTTATTACTGCTGGAGCAACAACCGCTCTTTATTACTGTATGAGTGATTTATTAAGTCCAAATGATAATGTTATATCTCCGGATCCAGGTTATTTGATTATTGACAATTTTGCTAGTCGTTTTGCTAAAGAAGTTAAATCTATACCTATTTATAATGAAGAATGTGGTTATAAATTAACTCCCGATTTGGTAAAAGAAAATATTGATGAAAATACTGGTCTTATTATTCTAATTGATCCTTTAAACCCGTTAGGTGGTGCATATACAGAGGATGAAATTAAAGAATTTGCAAAAATCGCTAAAGATAATGATTTATTTTTATTACATGATATTACATATAGAGATTTCTCTAGAAAACATTATCTTGCCGCAAATTATGCGCCAGAAAACACCATAACTGTTTATAGTTTTTCTAAAATTTTTGGTATGGCAGGAATTAGAGTAGGTGCTTTAGTTTCAACTCATGAAGTTATGAATTCAGTTAGACAAGTTTTAATTGATGATTTAGGAACAAATGTTATAGCCCAATATGGTGCTATTGAAGCACTTAAATCTAAACCCGATTGGATAGATTATGTGAAAGATACAACATTTAATAATCAAAAAATTATTAAAGATGCAGTGGATGAATGTGATGGTGTTTTTATAGTTAGATATCCATCTGATGCTAATATGTTGGCTATTGACCTTTCAGGTGCGAATATTAATCCTAAAGACATGTCAAAATACTTATTAGAACGTAATGTATTTACTCGTGAAGGACAGTATACTAGTAAAAAATTTGGTGATAAATATTTACGTGTTAGTTTTTCTGTTCCACCTGAAGATGTAAAGGTCTTTGCTGATGAATTTAAAAAAGCAGTAGAAGTTTTACGAAAATAATTTTTTTATATTTTTTTTTAATTTAATGAAGAATTTTTTTGGGTTTTTTTTAAAAACCCAAATTTTTTAAAAAAAACTTTTTTTGAAAATTTTATTATATTATTTATTGAATATATTTTTTTTATTCTAATTTTAAATAGTAATATTCGCCTTGTTCTTTTTGTTCTCTATCAAGGTAACTATCTAATTTATTAACTCTTGGACGTTTTGTTTCTTTATCTCGTCTAAATGTTATGTTTAAATCTTTTAAAAATATATTCATTGAAGTTCTAAGATCGGAGGGTGCTGTTGCATTACCATTTAATCCTGGTTCTCCTTGGAATACCATTGCTCTGTCTGATACATAATCGATAAATACTATATCGTGGTCTATGATTAATGAAGCAGCATTTTTACTTTCTACGATTTTGTTTATTGTTCTTCCTGCGGTTAATCTTTGTTCTACATCCAAAAATGCTGTTGGTTCATCAAATAAGTATATATCAGCATCTTTTGCTAAAGTTGTTGCTACTGCAACTCTTTGTAATTCTCCTCCACTTAAATCTTTAATATTTTTATCTAATAATTCATCAAGTGCAAATGGTTTTCCTATTTCACTTTTAAATATATTTGAACCGTAAGTTGGTGCATTCATATATAAGAAGCTTTCTACTGTGCCTTCAAAGTCTGAAACAATATATTGAGGTTTGTAAGCTATTTTAACTTTTTGTTCTACTCTACCTTTGTTTGCTTCTTCTTCGCCGGCTAATATTTTTGCAAATGTTGTTTTTCCCATTCCATTGGATCCAAATGCTGTTACTATTTCGTCATGATAGATTTCTCCAGCTTTTGCATTTAATTCAAATCCTTTAAATTTTTTATTAATATCAGAATAGTTGGTTAATATGTTTCCTTCATCTTCAGGGGTTGGTGGTCTTATATCGAATTCTATGGGTTTATTTCGTATTCTTACATTTTCTTCTTTTAGGAATCCGTTAATGTAAGCATTTATTCCTACTCTTACTCCTTTCATACTTGAAACTACACCATATGCTCCAGGTTGGCCGTATAATACATGAATGTTATCACTTAATGCATCTAATGTTGCAAGATCGTGTTCTATGATTAATACTGTTTTGTTATCTTCTGCTAGTGATCTTATTACTTTGGTTGCATTTATTCTTTGTCTCACATCTAACCATGATGTAGGTTCATCAAAGTAGTAAAAATCACCTTCTCGTAGTACGGTTGCTGCTATGGCTACTTTTTGAAGTTCTCCTCCACTGAGGTTTTTCATATCTCTTTCTAAGACACTTTCTAAGTCTAAATTTTCTACTATGTAATCAAATTGGTTTCTTTCATCTACATTAGTTAGTAATGTTTTTACGTTACCTTTAACTACTTTAGGTAGTTGGTCTACCATTTGTGGTTTGTGTATTGTTTTTATTTCTCCTTTTTGTAAACTTTTGAAGTAATTTTGTAATGAAGAACCCTTGTAATATTCTATTACTTCTTCCCAATTTCCTGGTTTTTCAAAGTTTCCTAAATTTGGTATTATTTCTCCTGAAAGTATGTTCATTATTGTGGATTTTCCTATTCCATTTTGTCCAAGTAAACCAACTACTTTTCCTTGTTTTAGTGTTGGTAATCCGAATAATTCAAATTGATTTTGTCCAAATCGGTGTATTGGGTCTTCTAATGCTTCTGGTAAATTTATTACTTTTATTGCTTCAAATGGACATCTATTTGTGCAAATTCCACATCCAGAACATAGTTCTTCAGATATTAATGGTTTTTTATTGTTTTCATCTATTACTATTGTGTCTTCATCCATTCGGACTCCTGGACAGTACTCTATACAAACATAGTTACATTTTTTGGGTTGGCATCTATCTTGGTCTAATATAGAAATTCTACTCATTTTTAATCTCTCTTTTCCCTTTATATTTTTGTGATTTTATTGTTATTTTGAAAAAAATAATTTTTTATTAATTTTTAGTATTATAAGTTATATATTTATTAAAGATTATGTTTAAATATTTGTATATGTTAATTAAATTTGAGATGATTTTTAAATGAAACAAGTTATTGTTGTTCGTAATGATCTTAAGATGGGTAAAGGTAAATTAGCTGCTCAATGTTGTCATGCTTGTCTTGGATCTTATGAAAAAGTTAATTCTAGTGTGATTCGTAGATGGGAGTCTGAGGGTTCAGCTAAGGTTGTTCTTAAGGTTTCTTCTTTAGATGATCTTTTTGTTATTAAAGAAATGGCTAAGAAAAATAATATTCCTAATTTTTTAGTAACTGATGCTGGAAGAACCCAGTTACCTACATCAACTATTACATGTTTGGGTATTGGGCCTGATGAAGATGAAATTATTGATAAGGTCACTCAAGATTTAAAGTTGTTATGATTTAACTATCAATTTAATTATAAACTTCTTTATTTAAATGATAGTTAATTTTTATTAAGAATATTGTTTTTTGAAAAATTATTTTTGGTGATTAAAATTATTGATTGGGTTATAAAAATTGGGGGAAGTTTATTTCCAGAAAGTGCAATATCTCTTATAAACGAATTAAAAGGAACTAATACATTACTTGTTATTGGTGGGGGAGAATTTGCAAACTTAATTAGAAAATATGATATGGAAATAGGATTTTCTAATGATGTTACTCATGAAACTGCTATAAATTCAATGGATATTTTAGCTAAATTATTAAATGATAAATTTAATTTTACAAAATTAGCTAAAACAATCAATCAAGCAGTAAAAATATCAAATGAAGGTAAAATACCTATTTTGTTATGTTCTGAGTTATTGTTGATTGAAGATCCATTTGAACATACTTGGGATGTGACTTCTGATTCTATTGCAGCATATGTTTCACACCTCATAAATGCAAAACTTTTAATAGCAACAAATGTAAATGGTATATATACTCGACAACCTACACTAGAGGGGTCCAAATTTATTGAAGAAATTGATGTAAAAAAACTACTAACTTTTGAAGAATCATCAATAGACTTAATGTTGCCCTCTACTTTAATACGATTCGAGTCTGATTGTTACATTGTTAATGGAAACTTTCCTAAGAGAGTTTTATCAATAATTACAAATCAAGGGAACTTTGATGCGTTCCCATATACATATATTAAAGGTGATAAAAAATGGAAAAAATAATTTGCCAATCTTGTAAACAAGAAATACCACAAATTGAACCTTATGTTCAATTTAAATGTCCACAATGTGGTAAACTCATCGCTAGATGTGAAAAATGTAGAACTTTCGGTCACTCTTATAAATGTGACTGTGGATTTGAAGGACCATAAGATTAAAATTTAAGTTTTAATCTTATTTTTTTTACTATTTAATTGGAGGAATGATTATGGGAGATGTTGTAGCAACTATTAAAGTAATGCCTGTAAGCCCAGAAACTGATTTAGAACAATTAAAATCAGATATTAAATCTAATATACCTGATGATGCAGAATTTTACCAAATTGAAGAAGAACCAATAGCATTCGGTTTAGTAGCTTTAAATACTATGGTTGTTGTTGATGATGGTGAAGGTGGATCTGAATCTACTGAAGCAGCTTTAAGTAATCTTAAAGATGTAGAAAGTATTCAAGTAACTGATGTTAGAAGATTAATGTAAAAATTTTCTAGTTTTTACGTTAAACTTAACTTTTTTTTAAATTTTTTATTATACTAATTTAGTATAAAATTAACATAGCTTTTTTTATAGATAAATAATTAAATATTATATTATGGCATTATTTAATAAAGATTCTGCAAAAGAAAAAGTTAAAGAATTTACCGGAGGATTTTCATTAAGCCAAGACTTTAAAAATAAATTGGAGTCAAATGGTTTAGATGTGGATTATGGCCCTAAAATTCAAATATTATTAAAGCAAGATGTTAATAATGGTTTACCTGCAAATCAAGTTGAAGATCGTTTAAATTTTTATATTAAAAAAGCAGTATTAGAAAAGATTGAAAATCAAAATGTTGAAAATTTTAATATCAAAAATGAAGATGTTTCAATTAAGCAAATTAAAAAAGAGTTAGATAATTTAAATTATCAAAATCAAATTTTAGTTAAGCAAATTGAAATTTTAAAAAAACAAAATGATGACATTTTAAAAAGGTTAAATGAAAAATAAACTTTGTCATGAAAAAAATTAAGTTTTACTTTTTATATGATTCTTTATTTCTTCAATTTCAGGATTATATGGACTTATATTTAAAATCATTTCACATATATTCAAGGATTTTTTATAATCTTTCAATTCATTTAAAATTTTTACTTTTAAAATTAATAATTCAATATTATTTTGATTAACTTTTAATCCTTTATTACAAGTATTTAATGCTTCTTGAAATTTATCTTGCTTTTTATAAATTTCTACTTCTTTAATTATTGCTGATAAATTATTTTTATCTTTTTTTAAAATATAATTAATATATTTATGTGCATTATCATATTTTTCTTTTTTACAGTTGTTTTCTGCTATTTTTATTAGTATCATTTTCCAATAATTTAATAAAATGATTAATGTTAATATAATAGATAGGAATGCAACATTCCAATCATTTATTATTAAACTTATTAGAAATATTATTATTAAAGCACCTAAAAATAAATTATCGTACCATTGCCATATTTTTGCTTTTTTTCTTCCTTTTTTGTAACTTTCATGGTACAAGGTTTTAATATTCATTTTTTTTACTCCTATAATTAATTTAAAAAGTTATTTTCTTATTATTGGATGATATAATTAAATTTTATTTTCTTTTAATTATTTTTATATTCTGTTCATATGTATAAATACTTTTTTACTAATTAGTAATACTTTTTTAATCATTTTTTAAAAATAGTATTATTTCATTTTTATTTTTATAAAAACTATTTAAATAATAAAAATATAATCCTATTTAATAATAAGAAAAAAGTGAAAAATATTATGTTAACTATAAATATTTTTAAAGCTATAGATGAAATGATTCCTAAAGAATTAGCTTTAAAAGAAGATAAAATAGGATATTTTGGAATAAATTACCAAAATTCCGAAATAAAAAACATCAAAGTCATGATGGATATATTACCCAAAAATGATGATTCTTTCAATAAAGGAGATTTAGTTATAACACATCATCCCCCAATTTTCACACCAAGAACACCAACGTATACGGTCCACACAAACTGGGATGTTTATAAAGGAGGATCTAGTGATGCATTAGCTAAAAGTTTAAACTTAAAAGTAATGTCAACATTTGATATAACAACAGGTTTAGGACGTATATGTTCATGTTATCGGACACTTGAAGAAATATTAAACACAATTTCTCAAAGATTTAATGAAGAAAATACAAGAGTGATTAATGGTAGAAACCCTAATAAAATTGTAAAAAAAATTGCTATTTTAGCAGGAAATGGATTAAGCAACTTAAATTACATAAAATTAGCAAAAGAAAGAAATGTTGATGTTTTCATATCTGGAGATTTAAATCATCAATCAAGTATTTTAGCTGAAAAATTAAACTTAACATTAATTGATTTATCTTATTATTATAGTGAAATACCAGGATTATATGCTTTAGCAGATTTAATATCTTCAATTGGTATTCCAATTGAAGTAATAGATTCAGGTGTTCCATGGGATTATATTAAAAACTTAAAATAAATTAAAAAATTTTTTCATAAATTTTTCAAGGTATTTATTTTTTTATCATACATAATTAATAATATTTTGAATATTATTATTACTTATTTATAATAAATGTTTTTTTAATATTAAAATTTTCATGAAAATGGAGATTAATAAATAAATTATGTAGTAAGGTATTAAGATTAGGAGTGATGAACTTGATTAATTATAAAATTATTGAATTATCTGAACTAAAATTTTCATTATATAAAGTTCAAAAATTTTTATTAAATTTAATTAAAAAAGAGTATGGCTTAAATTATATTCCTAAGTTTCATAAAGA
>ENA-UOOM01000230-UOOM01000230.1-fermentation-metagenome-genome-assembly--contig:-NODE-230-length-69957-cov-15.052631_pt1 | contig 69957 bp, 63 predicted proteins | sample MGYA00245781_ERZ724031 | MGnify/ENA primary metagenome ERZ724031 (study PRJEB28704, sample SAMN03018317) | fermentation metagenome | biome: anthropogenic terrestrial biome; feature: soil; material...
TACAAGAAGCTCGATCTTCCGCGCCGGTATGTCAATTTTAATATGGTCGCCTTCCAAGCCATTCCCGACCCGGCTGCTTCTGTCGCCACAGATGGCAATGAAAGCTTTCATCAAATGAAAGCTTTCATCAAATATTCTCGCATTTATGCCCGGACAATGAAACTGTCCAGACTTTTCATTTAATTTTCGGGAAGATTGGGGAAGGAGGCAAAACAAACCGAAATCCCATTCCATCCCGAATATAGTGAAGATACGGTAAAAATTCGGGAGTTACGGCGCCTGCACAATTTACTTTGGCTTCCGGCGGTAGATTTTGCCGTGCAATTTCAAGTTCCCCAGCATATCTTAAATAGTCCGTATTTGCTATAAAAATGCTTCCCATGTTTCTCGGTCCGCATTGTTCGGTGGGAAATGTTCTACCTTCTGAAACATATTTTCTTGATTCCTGAGACCGTATCACATAATCGCTGGAATCCGGACGGTCGTGGTGGATTATCTCGGCAAGGAAACGATATTCCGGCTTGATTTCGGCCTGCAGACTGATATATCCTTCTGCAAGCTCTTGAATCTGCCGGTAAACTGTGTCGCTTACGTCGATATCTCCCACGAGGCAAATGTCTGTGTCACACTCCTGAAATAACTGAAGCATATTTAGCAGCACATGGCTGTTACGCTGTTTTTCAAGAGTTGGGAGGCCTTGATGCAAAGGCCCCCTCAACGATTTGTCCCCTGCTACAAACGCCATCGTTTTCATTCCAAGACTGTGTATACGCTCATTGATTTTTTCCACCCGCTCGGCTGATAACCCGGTCAGCGACTTAGGATAAAAGTTGTGGCATGCGCTGAATTTCGTAAAATCGGCATGCAGTCTTTGCAGTTCGGCAATTTCATCGTCTTTGAGCGTACTGGCGTTAAATACCAGGTGAAAATCATGTGAAAGCTCTACCAGTTCCTCGCATGAAAAACCATAGTCCACTCTGAGATAAGAAATTGCCGTCTTTTTCAGATCTTTGAAACTGCTGCATCCCATTTTTTTCAGCGTATACGGGCTGACGTCCGCAATCAGGGAAATACCGAATTCCTTGCAAAGACCCAAAAGGCTGCTGATTTGTTCCTTCTCATTTTTCGTATTTTCTTCAGCAATCTGCAGAGAAGTGAAGGCATACTTCATATGGGCGCGGTGTGCTTTTTTTATAATTTCCGCATTGCGGTTTAGGCCGGTGCTAAGATACAAAGAAATTCCAAAGCCTTTCATGAATGACACTCCATTGGTCATGAATTTTTTTATTGCAGTTGTTTTCTCACTGAACCTACTGAATAGTTGCGACAAAGAGGGGCTTGCTGCCACCAATATAAATTTCTGAGCGCTGTCCCGGTTTCCCAGCCGCCGTAATTTTATATATAGAAGTAATTTTTTCCCCGGTGCGAAACAAGCTGAGTGCGGAAAACGCCGGGAGTACCGGCAACAAAGCTCGGGATTTTGCCGCTCTTGCTGGTTAGCTGAAACGTATTATGATTTTGATTTGTAGGCACATATGGGATTGGATACGTCTCAATCTTTTCCGTAAACTTCGTTGATACGGCTTTCATCCACGCCGAACAGCCATGTCAGGATAAACCCTCCCGCATAAGCTACCAACATGGAAAGCACATATTCAAGCTGCTGGCCAGGGACAACGATCAGAAGTCCGAATAGGCCCGACACACCCTGAGAAACAGTGCCAAGGTGGAACAGCGAAGCCAAAATGCCGCCGAAGCCAGCGCCGAGGCATGCAGTGACGAACGGTCTGCCAAGCGGAAGCGTAACAGCATACATCAGAGGTTCTCCAATGCCGAGAATTCCTACCGGAATCGAATTGCCGACCATCCTTTTCAGCTTTTTGTTCTTTGTTTTGAGTAAAAGTGCAAGCCCGGCGCCTACCTGACCGCCGCCTGCCATCATAAGAATCGGCAGCAGATAGTTGATGCCTTTCGTCGGCCCGGCTGGATCATTCAGCATAGCATGAATTGGTGTCAGAGCCTGGTGCAGCCCTACGGCAACCATTGGAAGGAATCCGGCCGAAAGAATGTATCCGCCGACTGCGCCTACATCTTTGTAGAGGAAATCAAGTACGTAATAAATACCGTTCGTAAGCCATGTGCCAATCGGCTGCAGCACAATAACAGTAACTAAACCGCCGATAATCACCGTCAGCAGCGGTGTAAAGAATGTGTCTAAAATATTAGGCATGATCTTGCGGATCCATCTTTCCAGATAGGCAAAAAAGATACCGGCAATCAAAGCGGAAATAAGTCCGCCATTGCCTGGATTAAATACCTTTCCGGTCAGAGGGAGCAAAATCTGCGAACCGTCTTTTGCTTTGGCTATCAGCGGCATCAGTGGATGGGCGACGAAATAGGCACCTGCCAGCGCGCCTAAAATTGCTGAGCCTTTAAATTCCTTTGCTGCGTTCATACCCACAAAAATCGGCAGGTACAAGAAAAGTGCCCAGCCTATTACATGGATGACCTGGTACCACCAGACCGTATTCATAGCATTGTGTGTAGAAACATTGATTACATTGATAATGCCGTTGATGAGGCCTGCTGCAATAATGCCTGGCAGGATAGGAATGAAAACATTTGCGATATGTTTTAGGAACCGCTGAACCGGCCCGTTGTATTTTGCCTTGTTTGCCGCTTTGTTTTCTTTTGCAACATCCTTAACATTGTTCATCTCGTCTGCCGCTTCATCGGATCCAAGCGCAAGGCCTGTCAGTTTTGAGAATTCCATACCAACTTTGTTGACCATACCAGGCCCAAAAACGATTTGCACGGTGTCAGAATCGACAACGCCCAGTACGCCATCGATTTTTTTAAGTGTAGGGACATCGACTTTACGGTGGTCAGACACGCTGACCCGCAGACGCGTCATACACGTCATATTAGCGGCAACATTGTTTCTCCCACCGACCGCCGCAAGTACCTGCTCAGCAGTTTTTTGATAATTCATAATATTTTCATGCTTCCCTTCCCATTAATAATGACCCATTACGTGCGCTATCTGCCTTTTATTATACGCACCAAATTTTATATGTCAATATTATTTCATTAAATTTATATATTTTATAAAATAATGTTTTAACTTATTTTATAAAGTTTGCTCTTAAAATCATATATTTTCTCAAAATTGATAATATTTATATATATTTTACGCGTTGATAAAATACAATATTGTATTTTTAGTTAACGATTCTTAAATATCTAAAGTAACTGCCAAACCGTGTACTTTAGACATTTATAAAATAATGTTTTAATAATTTGAAATAAATATTGAAATTAGCTTTCAAATTGATATAATAGTGATGGAAGCTCACAGCCCGCACAGAGAGATATACCATGGGAAAAATTCCTCGTTTCGAACACCCAGACTCCTGGTGCGGGAAAAATTAAGGAGAAATCAGAAATATGTCGATTAACTTAAATATGCTTGAAACAGAACAAGTGAACCCGAACAGCCAAAACATCGACGTGATGGACACAATCGGCATTCTGCGTGTCATAAACAAAGAAGACCAGGCCGTTGCCCTTGCCGTGGAAAAGGTCCTGCCTTCTGTTGCAAAACTTGTCGACCGCATTCATGTGCGGATGATGAAAGGCGGGCGGGTCATTTACATTGGTGCCGGCACATCAGGCCGCCTCGGCGTGCTTGACGCAAGCGAGTGCCCGCCGACATACGGGGTCGCCCCTTCTCTCATTCAGGGGCTGATTGCAGGGGGATTCCCAGCACTGCTGAAGGCGCAGGAGGGAGCCGAAGATGATAGGGAACTCGCAAAAAGCGACCTCCAAAAAACCGGCCTCACCGCGAACGACACGGTTGTCGGCCTTGCCGCAAGCGGAAGGACCCCATATGTAATCGGTGGCCTCGATTACGCTAATTCAATCGGCGCGCTGACTGGTGCCATCAGCTGTGTCCACAATGCCAGAATCTCTGAACACGCGGCCGTTAAAATTGAGGCAATCGTCGGGCCGGAAGTAATTACCGGCTCCACACGCATGAAAGCCGGCACCGCGCAGAAAATGATTCTGAACATGATTTCTACTTCATTGATGATAAAATACGGCAAAGTCTATAAAAACCTGATGGTCGATGTTCAGCCGACAAACGAAAAGCTTGTCGAGCGTGCTAAGCACATAATCATGTCCAGCAGCAAATGCAGCTATGAAGAAGCATCCCAGTATCTTGAGCAAAGCGGCTGCAATGTGAAAATCGCGATTTGCATGGCAATCACTCACCTGCCGAAAGAAAACTGTGATATAATATTAAAAAATGCGAACGGAAATATTTCAAAGGCGATTCGTTCTTTAAAGCAGCATCCTGAAAATATTCAGTAAGTACGGAAGCAGGGAAGCAGCAAATGAGTTGTATTTATAAAATACAGGAAGGCATGGCAAGCTACACTTCAACTGAGAAAAAAATTGCAAAATACATTCTGCAGAATTCAAATGAGGTAGTCCAAAGTTCCGCACAGGCTTTGGGCAGCGTGGTCGGAGTTTCCGCCGCCGCAGTAATTCGCTTTTCGCACAAGCTCGGATATCGCGGCTTCACTGCTCTGAAAGTGGACCTTGCGCGCGACAGCAGCAAAGAGGCCATGAACTTTGACGACGTCATCGAGGAAGAAGACTCCATGGAAACCGTCGTGAACAAAGCCAAAAACCTGAATATGATGCTTCAGGATCAGGCTTACCGCCTACTAAATGCCGAAAATCTTGCCCAAGCCGTTCAGGCGCTTTTAAAATGCCAAACGATTTACCTGTTCGGAGTAAGCGGATCCGGCATCGTCTGCATGGATTTTATGGAGAAACTTTCCCGCATCAACCGCCGCGTCGTCTATCACAATGATTTTCATGATCAGCTTGCTTCTGCCGCCCATATGTCAAGCCAAGATGTCGCCATTGCAATCAGTTACAGCGGGAAAACGCATGAAGTAAATACCGCCATGAAGGTTGCCAAGGAAACCGGCGCCGTGACCATTGCCGTCACCCAGTTCCGCAAGACACCGCTGTCAAAGCTTTCAGACATTCTGCTCTATGTTCCCACTACGGAACGTGAACTGCGGCTTGGCGCCATCGCTTCCCGAAACGCTTCCCTTATCGTCACCGACCTTCTTTACCTCGGCCTTGCGAAGAGCAATATGAAGCAGACCAAGGAATATCTTGTAAAAACGCGCAATGCCATTAACAAGTTAAAGTAGGATGGAGATTCAATGTGAACGTTAAACTGATTGCGCTTGATATGGATGGCACCGTTCTTCTCGATGACCACCGCAGCGTAACGGAACGTACTGTGAAAACCATTACCCGCGCCGCTGCCAGGCATATTCTGGTAGTTCCCACAAGCGGAAGAATCATTTCCGTTATGCCAGAGACTATCATGTCACTGCCTGCCGTGCAGTTTGCCATAACGTCGAATGGTGCCCTCGCCTATCGCCTAAAAGACAACAAAGTCATCTATTCCAACTACATTCCGCCGGAAAACGCCGCTGCTGTTTTCCGGACGATTCCGAAAACCATGTGGGCTGAACTTTGGGCCAACGGAAAAATTTACATGGAACGTGACAAGTTTTTGCATCGTTCCGACTACCCACTGAATCCGTTTCATGCGGAAGTCATTCAAAAAATCGGCATGGAAATCGGCAGCCTGACATCCGCGGAAGCATTGCCCGGCCTCATTGAAAAAATCAATCTGCCCTGCATCCTGCCCACTTTGAAGCAGAAATTATGGGCAGAATTTTCTTCTTGGGGCAGCTTCTCTTTAATTGACACACCAAATGGCTTTGAAATCATGAACCGCGGAACCTCAAAGGCAGTTGGACTTTCGGGCCTTTGCCGCCGCTTGTACCAGGATGGGGCAGAGGTACAGAGACAGAATATCATAGCATTCGGCGACAGTGAAAATGATATTGATATGCTCCAGACCAGCGGGTTCGGTATTGCCATGGGCAATGCGTGTGAACGTGTGAAAGAGGCAGCAGACGCCGTGACGCGCCGGAATACCGAAGATGGTGTGGCTTTTGCAATCGAGAGATACGTCACCGGTACCTGACCTGGGTATTCCCTAAAAATTAAATTCGGCCCCGGTGCTATACCGGGGCCTTCCTTTATTGTCAAGGCACGTCTACTTTGACGCTTACCTTTGAATTAGTTCAATGTGGTAACGATCTGAAAAGAAAAAGTCATATTTGGAAGCAAAGTTGATCCTGTTCCGTGCCGGTATGACCCAAGCGCGCTGTCATAAAAACCGCTCGCAGGCTCGAACGCGCAATTTACATCCCCGCGGTATCCGCCGTCGGTACACCAAAATCCCAGATATGGAAGGGAATCCAAATCAAATTTGATCAGAGCTATGATATTCTTTCGGGGATAATAATAGCCGCATTTTCCCTCTTTCACTTTTCCAGTTATGTAGTATTTAACCATTGGGCATTCAGGCAACCGGTAAAACGATTCCGCAAACGGGTATTGGCTGCCGGCTTTTCCAAATGAATTACAGTCCAGCACATTTGTGATTGTAGTTACACCGTCCGGATAAATCAGCCGCATTCCTTTTTCACAGTTAACCAGGCAGTGAAACGCCCACAGGTAGGGAAATTCCACTTTTCCGGTATTTTGAATCCGGTACTTGCAGACCAAAGATGCTCCGCTCAAACAGAACGTTTTTTCGTACCGGTAAGGCAGTAGTCTGCCAGCATAGGTCAGGATGACAGAGTCATTTTCCACAGTGTACTCGAATGTTGCAGACCAGATCTCGCCATGATCTGGGTAATGGATGATTGAACCGTTTACCAAAACATCACAGGGGTCGATGGTCGGGAAAGCGTCGTCAAAACCGCATGCCTCAAATTTACTAAAATCGGAGCCGGGCTCTGCTTTCCGGTACGTCTTGTGCGGATTTTGAAACAGCAGCTCAAATTCTTTGCTGCGGTGGAACAGGGAAGCGACCTTCCCGCCGTGTTCTGGAAGAATCACGGCGGTAAGGTCGCTGTTTTGCAGGATGATTGCATGCTGGCCCTGCCATTTTGTAAAAAATATCATTGCATCTACACCCTTTCACTCAGTAAGGGAATGCAGAAAATTCAGATGGATTATACCGCCAAGATGGTTTGGATTCTTTTGAAGGACTTCGTTCAGTCCTTTTTCAGCCGCTGCAGTATTTCCAAGCCCAATATGGCCAAGTGCCATCATATAAAGGCAATGGATACGGTTCTTTTTGCATAGGTCTTCGTCAAATATCATAAGGTCGGGCAGCGACACGGCGAAATAATCAATCCTTACGTTATCATAAAAATGTTTTTCACCGTAGGCGAGCAGTTTGTGGAAACGGCTGTCCGCTTCTTTACGGTTCCGGAGTTTAAGCCATGCCAAGCCTTGGTAGAAAATCGTCTCAGGCGGCTGATCGTTGTAATACATCATTCCGGCTGGTTCCGAAAGTCCTTTTGACGCTTTTAAAAAGCATTGCTTTGCCTTTTCTTCATCGTTCAACTTCTCATAGGCGCAGCCCATGAAATAATAGATATTATTTTCTTGGGCAATTATCAATTTCCCTTCGCCGAGATTATGCGGATAAACCGTTGCTTCATGCAGAAGGGTAATCGCATCCTGATAATTTTCATTTCGGATTGCTTCTTTCGCCAATTCAACATGGCAGTTGATATATTGGGACGTGATTTTGCCTTCTCCACCTTCCCATGGATGGAAGTTTCGCGAAGCAATTTGTTCTTTTGCTTTTGCATAATTGCCAGTCAAATTCAGCAACGTGACATATTCCACATAAAGATCATCACGGTCCTTAACGAGTTCCGGATATTGTTTGAACGCTTTCAGCCGTTCCGCCGGAGAAATGTTCTGTTTTTTCTTCAGCTGGTCATATTCCATAAATACGCGGGAGTCTTTCGGGTTCAGCTCGAAAGCCTTTTTCATTTCCTCCATGGCGCTTAGGCCGTCGTTCCGCTTATTGTAATAAGCAAGGGCGAGGTTCCTGTGTACGGTGGCAAAAGCACTGTCCAGTTTCCGAGAGCGTTCCCAGTTAGAAATAGCTTCGCTGTACTGCTTTTTGTCGTACCATAGGTTGCCCAAATAATAAGGGGCTTTCGCGTCATGCGGATTGTTTTCGATCGCATGCTCCAGAACCAGAATATCTTCAATCCTGTGCGGAAAACAATAATCGCTGCATGCGTTTGCCGCAAGGCGTAGATATCTTTGTTCCGCCCTGGCGTCGCCGCATTTTCCGCAGTAGAAGCTAAGGTAATAATAGATCATCGGATAAACCTGCTCCGGATCCTTCTGCCTTTCAACATAATCGGACAAAAGCTCGACGGCTTCTATGTACATCCCGGCATCGGCATAGCCAATTGAAATTTCAAGGAACGGATTTGGCCCTACGTTCATCAGACCGTACAGCCCATCCATTGCCTTTTTGCTCTCATCGGGTTTGTTTTGCAATTTAGCAAGCTGTGCGAGTTCAAAAAGTGATGCAAAATCAAGCGGGTCAATCGTAAGATTTTCTTCCGCATACGTCTTCGCTTTTTCGACAAGGCCAAGTTTCCTCAAAATAGCCAGTTTCAGATCGCGCGCTTTCATACTATGATAGTTTCGCAGGATAGAACGCTCAACATGCTCCAAAGCCGATTGAAAATCACCCTTGGCTGCGTCGATACACGCTACCTGATAGAAACCGGCATCCTGCCATGCTCCGTTCCAAGTGGACTTATAAAAATCATCGTAGGCTTTTGCAGTTTTGCCCTGATATTTTAGACTCAAGCCCAGGTTAAAATACGGTTCGCCGTCATACGGATTTGGATTGGAACGGGTCAACTTCTTTACGGCGGTTTCAAAGTACTTCTGCGCTTCCTTGTATTTTCCGCGTCGCATCAGCAGTAAGCCATAAGCGTTATTTAGGCGAATATCCATCGGGTCGCGGCGTAGTCCTTCCAAATAATAATCAGATGCCTCGTAGGTCGCATGGTGGTATTGCTCAACATGCAGCCCATAAAGGTACAAATCTTCCGTCGATTTCACATCGGCCGGCAACGGGGGCTCTTTTGCAGGATCTGGGATTTTTGAGATGGATTTTTCCTTTGGGGTGCATTCAATGATTTCTTTTCCGCTGGCATCGTCAATTTCTATCCGGCATTGGCTGATTTTGATTTCTTTTCCGACTGGGAAAACTTCGTCATATGTATTTTCTGGGGAAATTGTAATTTTGCTGTCGATGCAGGTCCTGTTGCCGGCACGGACAATCAGGTGTGCGTCTTTATATTCCGAAGTCGCATAAGCAGCGACATGCAAACCTTTTTCGGTCAATTCCAGATTCACTGCCGCATGGATGTTGGCATTCTGAATCATGCCGACCTTTTTATAAGGCATGAAATACTGTGTAAAACATTTTTCCTCATAAGGTGCCAGCCAGGAAAAATCAGGTTGGTTATCCGTGAAGCAGCCGGTCATGAGTTCAACGTATGGTCCGTCGCTGTCCGTCAGATTGCGGTACCATGCTTTGCCGAAATCGCCACACCCCCACGTCCACTGCTTTTTTCCGGGAGAAATATGATGGTCGGCGATATGGAGAATACCCGCTTTTTTTGCGTGATCATACCCACCGACGAAATCAAAATCGGAGTGATATGCCATATAGGATGTCGGAACAGGAATATTTTTATAACGTGAGATATCGACGCCGGAGGAATAATCAATTTTATAGTAAGTTCCGGTTGCAATTGGGAAAGTGGAAACATCGCGTTTGCCGTGATCCATCACTGCGGTTACATCCGGTGGGAAAATCGACTGGGTGTTATCGTTAACAGCAACGGCAGGATTTGCCCACCATAAGAAGGTCTGGGGGAGTTCGGTACGATTGTAGAGCTGAGTTTTCAGTTCAATATAGGCCTTGTCAGGGTAAAGGGTGATTGACGTTATGCCCTTTGTGCGGAACATGTTTTCGATTTCACCGACACATACAGTGCAACTCCCGTCATCATTGTGGATGATTTTATAGTTTACCGGGTCAAATGTGCTTGGGCGATGATGCTGCGGCCAGTTGAATTCAATCCCGCCCGAGATCCATGGGCCAGCAAGCCCGACCAATGCCGGCTTAATGACATGGTTGTAATAGACAAAATCAAAATGATTAGTCTTATCGTATGCCCTTTGAATTCTTCCACCCAATTCCGGCAGAATCATCACAAAAAGGTATTTATTCTCCAAAAACAGCGCATGATAGGTTTTATCAACTTTTGTATCCGTAATCTTATCAATCACACTGTGCGGGTAAACACGTCCAGAGCTGCCCTGGTACACACGCTTCTCAAGGAACATTGGGTTTTTGTCCGGCTTTCCAATTTGATAGGTGGGAATTACGGTGTCCTCTTCCCATACAGAAACGCCGTGTGTAATATTTTTTAACATTGAAATTCCTCCAGTACTGAAAAAATGCCGGTGCATGCAGGGGATATATTACCCTTGAGAGCTCGTCAATTAAAAATACTCCATCCCGCCGAAGCGGCTGAACGGAACGGTTTCGTCCATAATAATATTGCAGTTTGTCACAATATTTTTACCGTCAGGAATATGGTTGCCTGTAATAATCTCATAGAGTAATTTAACTGCCAGATAAAATTGCTGAGAAGGATTTTGATAAATTGTCGCCCCAATGCACCCGGTTTCAAGAAAATGTTTTACGCCGGAAGTATACTCGTGGCCAATCACGGTGATTTGGCCAGTTTTCCCGGAATCATCCACGGCCTTTGCTACCCATTCGGTTAAGCCGTTGGAAATGTAAATGGCCCGTAGGTCGGGTGTGTTTTTAATGACATCCAAGGTTTGGGTGTAAGCATTGATATAGTAGTCCTTTTCTCCTGCACCATGAATCAAACGGGTGTCCGCAATGTGGATGTTTGGATAATCCTCACGGATTTTCTCAACAAAGCCCTGCACGCGCACGTGCATCCCACTGGTTGTGTAAGAAGGACAGAGAACAGCAATGTTGCCTTTAGACTGAATAAACAGGGCTGTCAGTTTTGCTCCCAGCCTACCGATTCTCCTGTCGTCAGGGCCTATATGGAATGCTTCGCCTTTCAACTCAATGTCGTCGATCACAGTTGCAACCGGTAAGGTTTTACATAGTTTTTCTAAATATGCGTCTTTGCCCGAAGGGGTAAAGACCAGGCCATTGACGCCTAATTTTACCATTTTGTTAATGGAAGCCATCTGTTCATCCAGAGAATAACTGGAATAGTGGTCAATTACTAACTCGACGCCGAATGGAAGAAGTTCATTTCCCGCGCGCTGAATGCCGGTATTGATTTCAGACCAGAATTCGGATTCCACCAGTGGATAAACAAGGCCGATTTTAATTTTACTTTTCTTGGCTACAAGTGCACGGGCAATCTGGCTGGGTTTGTAATTAAGCTTCTTAACTGCCGCGTTAACGCGCTCAATATTTTTAAGGGAGACTCGCCCTCTGTTATGAAGAACCCGGTCAACCGTCCCGATGGATACGTTGGCCAGTTTTGCAACGTCTTTTAAAGTTGGTTCCATTTCATTCAATCTCCGCTTCTATATAATGTTATAAAATGTGACTTTCCATTTCTTTTACGACATTATATATCATAGATTGTAAATGCAACAAAAACAAGGTGCAAAATCAGATCCTGGTGATTTGTAACGAAATGTTTCCATAAAGATGGCTTTTCTCCATTCATAGGTATACTTATAGTGCTCCAATAAGATTGGTTAGGCTGTGTTAACGATAACATAGTATAGAATATACCTTGAGCTGCAGAAAAGTCAATCAGTTTTTGAATAAAATCTAAAATTTTAAAAATCCGCAAGATACTCATTGCCAAATTATCTAAAATTTTCAATATTAAATTATAATATTTGATAAATGCGCAGTTTTATGGTTGACATTAACGAAATTATGGTTATAATTAAGTTAATGTTCACGTTAACGCAATGAAAATGCATAAAATCTTAGTAAGCAAATGGAGGAATACAATTTCAAAAACTAAATCGTATTTTAATTTTAGAAAGTGTTAACGATAACTTTTTACTTATAACCCATTTATGCCTGAAATCTCAAAAAGGGAGGAGAAACAGTTGGAAAGTATACTGGAATTTAAAAACATCTCCAAATATTTTCCTGGGGTAATCGCATTGGACGATATCAGCTTTAAGGCGTACGGAGGCGAAGTCTTGGCTTTCGTCGGAGAAAACGGCGCAGGGAAGTCCACTTTGCTGAAAATTCTAAACGGTGATTACCAACCGAACAAAGGCGATTACCTTATCGACGGCGTTTCAAAACATTTCCGTTCCCCTCATGAAGCAATTGAAGAGGGCATCAGTGTCATCTATCAGGAGCGCCAGATCCTCTTGGAACTAAGCGTCGCCGAAAATATTTATCTGGGCAGGATGCCTACCAATAAAATTGGGGTCATTGATATCGGGCAAGCAAACAAGATGGCTCAAAAAATTATCGATGATTTTGGCCTTCCAATCAAACCACAAACAAAGGTGAAAGATTTAAGCATAGCCTACCAGCAAATGGTGGAAATCATGAAGGCATACAGCCGCGAAAACTTAAAAGTTATCTGCTTTGACGAGCCGACCGCCAGCCTGAGCGACTCGGAAATCGAGTGCTTGTTTGAGATTATACGCAAACTTAAGCGAGAGGGCAAAATCGTCATTTATGTTTCCCATCGTATGGATGAACTGCAGCAAATCGCCGATAAAATAGCAATTTTTAAAGATGGCCGCTACATTCGTACCGTTGCAAACGGAGAAATTACCCAACAAGAGCTAATTAAACTTATGGTCGGCCGCGATCTTGGCGATATTTATAAAAACCTTGACAGAAATAAGGAAATTGGTGATGTCCTTTTGGATGTACGGAATGTTTCTTCCGATTATGTAAAAGCCAACTCCTTTCAGCTTCGGAAAGGTGAGGTGCTCGGGTTCAGCGGATTGGTCGGCGCGGGGCGTACGGAATTAATGCGGGCTATTATCGGCGCCGACCGGATGCGTACCGGCGAAGTATATTTGGAAGGCAAAAAAATTGTGAACCGCTCACCGAAAGAGGCAATGAAAAACGACATTGTGCTTGTACCGGAAGACCGCAAAATGCAAGGAATTCTGGCAAATTTGAGCGTTCAAGGAAACATCAACATTTCCATGCTGGATAAAAATTCAAATAAGTTCGGTGTCATGGACAGGAAGAAAGAACAGGCCGTTGCCGCGCAGGGCATTCAAGAGTTCCAAATTAAGACTCCTTCCCCGGACAAAAAAATATTGGAGCTTTCGGGTGGCAACCAACAGAAATGCATCGTGGCGCGCTGGATTGCAACAAAGCCGAAGGTCCTAATTCTGGATGAGCCTACAAAGGGCATTGATGTTGGAGCAAAGTCTGAATTTTACCAAATGATATGCTCTTTTGCAAAGCAGGGCCTCGGCATTATTTTAATCTCTTCAGAAATGCCAGAAATCATGGGGCTTTGTGATCGAATTATCGCAATGAGATCGCTTAAAATTGTCGGCGAAATATCCCACGACGAAGCTACGGAAGATAAACTTCTCAGTATGGAAATGATAGGAGTGGATGCACAATGAGCAAATCAACTAACGGGGAGGAAAAGTCGTCGGTATTCCGAAATATATCCAGTGCAATCGGCGGCGAAAAACTGGTGCTGATTGCCGCGATTATCGTGGTTTTTATCCTCTTTTCATGCCTAAACAGGAATTTCTTTTCCTGGGGTAATATTATCAATTTGATGGTAGCGGCTTCTTTGGTAGGCCTGGTAGCAATTGGGCATACGTATTTAATTATCGCGGCGCAAAACGATTTGTCCCCTGGCTCACTAGTAGCTTTCACAGGAACGCTGTGTGCCTTGTTGGTAAGCTTAAATATACCTCTTGTAATTTCCATCATCATTACGCTTGCTGTTTCGGCAATCGTCGGTGTCTGCAACGCTTTGATGGTCAATAAAATCAAGTTGGATCCGTTCATCGCCACGCTGGTTTCACAGGCGATTCTCCGTGGTTTTGCCTACATTATCTGCAACGGTAAACCGGTGGCAATAAGTGACCAAGCATATCTTAACATTGGCACTGCTGCCTTCATTGGCATTCCGCTTTCCGTGTGGATTACCATAATCTGCATTATCATATTTGGCTTTATCCTGGCAAAAACAAAATTTGGCCGCAGCATTTACGCAATTGGCGGTAACAAAGAGGCAGCCCGCCTTGCAGGTCTGAACCCGCAAAAGATTATTACCATTAGCTTTATTATTATGGGTGTGCTCTGCGGCATCGGCGGCATCGTTTTCACAGCAAGAATGAACTGCGGCCAGCCTGCGGCAAACGTTAACCTTGAGTTTGATGCCATTACCGCCGTTATTCTTGGCGGCGTATCCTTCACAGGTGGTGTTGGCAATATGGGCGGCACCGTACTCGGCATTATCCTCATTCAAGCGTTCAATACAGGGCTTATCATGGTTAATGTGCCTTCTTTTTGGCAATATGTGGCGCGCGGCGTGCTGCTTCTGCTCGCTCTGACATCGGACTATCTGCGTAAAGAAAAGCGTAAGAAAGTTCTGCTGGCTGCAAGCATGAAAAACGCTTAAACCAAATTTGATAGGATTTCAAAAAAACATGTCTGCATTTAACATGTTGAAGCATGTTAAATAAATCATTGGCAATTTTTAAATAAGGACAGGGTATCTGCTCTTTGCCTAAAACGAAAAAAGAGTGAAATCCATTTTGCTTTATTTTCTAATTGCTACAAAAAACAGGAGGAATTTGTATGAAAAAAACTTTGTCACTCGTACTCGCACTGTCAATGCTTGTAGGTTTCGCAGGATGCAGCAACGTATCGTCTACCGGAACTGCTGCAGCATCCGGCTCAGCGGCTGCCACCTCAACTGCATCAACGGCTGCTGGAGCCAGCAGCGGAAAACTGAAGGTTTACGGCATCTACAAAGCAGGCGACCAGACATGGTTCATCGACGAAGGCGCAGCGGCTAAAAAAGCGGTTGAGGCAGCCGGTGGCGAGTTCATTTATGTGGATGCGAAAATGAGCCCGGAAGAATACCTAAAAGCGGTGGACAATGCTATTGCAAATCATGCATCTGGCGTTTTGACTTGTGTCCCTGACCAGACAATGTCTCAATCAGTCGTCACAAAATTAACGAATGCAAAAATCCCCGTTGTCGCGGCCGATGATGCACTGGAGGCCAATGGTAAAAAGATCGCTCCGTGGGTTGGCATAGACGCTTATGGCATTGGCAAGATCAATGGTAAATGGCTAGCTGACTATGCAAATAAGAACAAGTATGCTTCTGAATCCGATGTTGGCCTGCTAATCATGACGATGGATACAGTTACCAGCTGTGTACCTCGTGCAAAGGGCGAAGAGGACGCCTTTACAAAAGATTGCCAGAACTTCAGCAAGAGCAAAATTTTCAAGGCAGACTATGACGGAACAACAGATAAGGGCAACACTGCAGCAGCGGCTGTATTTACCGCCCATCCGGAAATCAAGACATGGCTTGTAACCGGTGCAAACGAAGAAGGAACAGTTGGCGCATGCCGTGCCCTTGAAAGTGCCGGTCTGAACAAGAAAGCGTGCGTAGTTGGATTAGGCGGCTACCTTGCAAAAGACGAGTTTAAAAAGGCGAGTTCCCCGATGAAAGCTGCTACATATTTTTCCTCGGATTCTATCGGTACAACTTCTTTTAAAGTATTGCAGGATAAAATTGCAGGAAAAGATGTCAAGATGGAAACAGCCGTCAGCGCACAAATTGTAACGCCTCAAAATTATAAGCAGGTCATGGGTGCTGCAGCTAACTAAAGTTTCTATCCGTTTGTGAAAATTTGGCTTTGAATATCAAAGAGTCAGCCATCCTGATTTGTTATTCAGGATGGCTGGCTCTTAAATCTCGTAACAAGGTGCACTTATTTTCACCTTGAATGCGGGTCCTATCCCATGGACTACTTGCCTAATCCTATGGTGGGAAAGCATAAATGGATTATTCGCAGATTTTTGGGCCAAAACGGTTAGATTTTTGCAAACTTGCTCTATGGGAATTATCTGGACAAATTAAACCAATTCCGCAAATCTTATTATACGAGAAGGCATAAAGTGAAACGGTTTCAGAAGCAAAAATCAATCAAAAAAGCACTGTTTTTTGCTATGGTAAGCTTGGCGGTTCTAATCAGTATTCTTTGCGGTATTATAAACTCCGTAATCCTTTATTCAGACTCCGTGAGTAACATAAACACAAGGATCAGCGAAAACATTACGGCTTATAACCATTCCGTCCAGAATGCAATTAATACTTACAAAACAAAAATCGAATCAATTGCCCAGAACACCCAAATAACCGATGTGAACAGAACAACAAGTCAGAAGCAGATCCTCCTGCAGCAGCTGGCGTCTAATTATGGCTTTAGCTCCGTAATGGTAAGCGATAGCAGTGGAAAGACGTTGGATCAGGCTGACATCAGCCAGTCGGATTACTTTAAGCAGGCGGCAGCGGGAAAAACTTACATAACCAGCACGATGACCAACAAAAACAGTTCTGATATTATTCTGATTATATCCACAAAAATCGACAATGGAGGTTCGAACGGGGTCGTATACGCGTATCTGGCAAGCGACACATTCAGCAAAATGATTGACGACGTTTCCATTGGCAAATCGGGCTACGGATTCATCACGGACAAACAGGGAAAGATCATTGCGCACAAAAACAGAAATGTTGTAAACAATTTTACAAATTATATAGAAAAGGCGAAAAAAGACAGCTCTTACGCCGATCTTGCCTCTGTCATCAAAAATATGACCGCAGGCAAAACAGGGACTCAAACCATTCAGGTAAAAGGAGTTTCACAGTGCATCGGTTATGCAAAAATACCGGATACGAACGGCTGGTCGATCGGTATGTCGGTAAATACGTCGGAGCTGATGGCCGGCTTCTACCAGTCGATTATTATTACCATTGCTTTGATTGTGTTATTTATCGTACTTTCTGTCTTTCTTGCCTTAAAGATCTCAAAACCGATTGTAAATCCAATCATCAGTATGGTGGCAAGGATTCAGAAATTGGCCGAAGGCGACTTGCATTCCGAAGTCCCACAAGTAGATTCGGAAGATGAAATCGGCATGCTTTCGAAATCTTTCTCGACAACCGTCAGTATCCTAAAAGGATATATCGAAGAGATTTCATCAATGCTTTCGAGCCTTGAAAACGGTGACTGCACTATACGGACAAGCCAAAATTATAAGGGCGATTTTATCGAAATCAAAGATTCGCTGAATGCGATTGCTTTAAAACTGAACGGACTGTTTACCAACATTAATCAATCTGCTGAACAAGTGGCCATGGGGGCAAGTCAGGTGTCCGATGCGTCGCAAATGCTTTCGCAAGGCGCATCGCAGCAGGCCAGCTCCGTTGAGAATTTGTCGGACTCCATTTCCAAAATTGCACAGGCAGTCAATAAGACCGCGGCAAACGCGGCCAACGCGAACCGATTTTCTTTGTCGGCTTCTGAAGAAGTGGAGCGCGGAAACAAACAAATGAAAGAAATGATTCAGGCTATCAGGGAAATCAGCGTGGCATCCGACAAAATTAAAAAAGTAATTAAAACGATTGAAGAAATCGCGTTTCAGACAAATATTCTTGCGCTGAATGCCGCTGTGGAAGCAGAACATGCCGGAACAGCGGGAAAAGGGTTCGCGGTTGTTGCAGATGAAGTCCGAAATCTTGCTGGCAAGAGCGCTGAGGCAGCAAAAGATACAACCCGCCTGATTGAAAGTTCAATTCAAAAAGTTGAAAACGGAACCAAAATTGCCGGTGAAACCGCAGATTCGCTTAATTCAGTTTTTGAAAGCGTGGAAAAAACCGCCGGCTTAATTCGTGAAATATCGAAGGCATCCAATGACGAAGCTGCTTCCATCAATCAGATCACCGCGCATGTTAACCGAATTTCTTCTGTTGTACAGACAAATTCGGCTACAAGTGAAGAAAGTGCAGCTACGAGCGAAGAGCTAAGCAGTCAGGCGCAGATGTTGGAAGAAGTTCTGTCACAGTTAAAACTTTCTAAAAACTGATTTTCTCAGTATTCAAATCCTGTATAAAAGTAAAAAATTCTATTCATTTTGGCGGCCTGCTACGTTTAAGCGCTGGTAGGCCGCCTAACTCTGCTTTAGCAAGTTATCAGAGATTTTGTCTGCTTCCGATAACAAAAAGCTGCCCGCTATGTTATGAACCATTGTGCTCGTAATCTTCTGAAGAACGGGAATTAATATACGCTTATTTGCAGAAATCCGCTTTATCCTTATAGAATCCTTATAATTCCTTTTTACAATAGCAGCAGACAAATGAAAGGATGAAGGATCTATGGGAAATATCATTTTACAAACGAAAGATCTTTGTAAAACATTTAAAGGTCAGAAAGCGGTCAACAACATCTCGCTTTCCATTGAGGAAAACTCGCTTTACGGATTGCTCGGCCCAAACGGGGCAGGCAAATCAACAACACTAAAAATGATTACTGGTATGCTCAGGCCGACATCAGGGCAAATTCTGTTTCAAGGTCACCCGTGGCGTCGGGAAGATCTCGACAACATTGGTGCTCTGATTGAGTCCCCGCCTTTGTACGAAAACCTGACCGCCAGGGAAAACCTGAAAGTGCGTACCACTTTGCTGGGACTTCCCGATTCACGCATCGAAGAAGTCCTTACAACAGTAGATTTGACCAAAACCGGCAAGAAACGCGCGGGCCAGTTTTCGATGGGTATGAAGCAGCGGCTTGGAATCGCTATCGCTTTGCTGAACCGCCCGAAGCTGCTGATTCTGGATGAACCGACCAACGGCCTCGATCCAATCGGAATTCAGGACTTGCGCAGACTTATCAAGTCTTTCCCTGAGCAGGGAATCACCGTGATTTTGTCAAGCCACATTTTGTCCGAAGTGGAGCAGATTGTCGACCATATTGGTATCATTTCAAATGGCGTACTGGGCTATCAGGATGCCGTCACGCCGGGGCAGAATCTCGAGGAATTGTTCATGCAGGTCGTTTCGATGAACAGGAAGGCGGGCGGATGAGATGCTGCGTTATCTAAGTGCAGAAATGCAAAAAATGAAGCGGACTTTTACCATGAAGTTACTCTGGATTGCGCCGCTGGTTCCGCTGTTTTGTGCTTACTCCGGAGGGCTGCATTCCGGCATCTATTTTTGGTATATAGCTTTTTTGCCGGGTGCGCTTACCATCATGTGCTCCTTAGTGATGCTCAAAGATTCCAAATTAAAATACCACGGTATCTTTTCACTTCCCATCAGCAAAAGCAAAGCATGGATGGGAAAAGTTATGGCCTGCAGTGTACTGCTTTTTCTTGCTTGCACAATTTTTTTTGTTTTGATGTTTATTTGGGGATTCATTCCTCCTTATAATCTGACTAAATGTGGATATATTCCAGCCGCAGCGCTTTTTGCGGCAAGCGCATTGCTTTTTATTACCTTTTTGTGGCAGATTCCGCTTTGCCTGTTTCTCTCTGCTAAATTTGGAATTTTTCTAACCATTATTTTGAATATGTTAGGAAATATCGTCGGCGGCGCTGTGTTCGCAAATGAACAGATGTGGGCTTTTCCGTATGCCACTCCAGTCTGTGCGGTGGGGCCTGTACTTAAAATTCTGCCAAACGGACTTGATCCGGATAAGGGGAGTTTTTTCCTCAACAGCAGCTACATTCTGCCGGAGGTCCTGCTTTCCATTGGCCTTTTTGTCGTGCTATCTGCGCTGACAACGGCGTGGTTTCAAAAACAGGAGGTAAAATAGAACATGCAGATTGTGAGGCTTTTAAATGCGGATTGTAAAAAATCAAAACATACGCCGCTTTTGTGGATACATCTTGCCGTACCTTTGATTGGGGCAGCAGCTATGGTTTGCTACGATTCTTTTTCTAAATCCACTTATAGTGTTTCAAGCGTCGGCGGTTACCTACAATTACTGGCAATAGTTTTTCCACTTCTAATCGGTGTCATCTGCGCCCTGTGCATAGAGCAGGAATCCCAAGCAGGAAAATTCCAGGTACTTTTAACCTCGTCTAAGCCTAAATTTCTTGCATTTATAAGCAAATTCATTTTTCTGGTACTGCTCGGGTTAGGGGCTGCTCTGCTTGCCGTTTTCTGTTATGCAGGCGGAATATCCGCTGTCCTGCACAAAAACCTTTTTCCATGGAGTTTTTACCTGACAGCCACCCTGGTACTGATAGGCAGTTTTCTCTTTTGTTATATTTTTCATCTGTTTCTCAGCCTGAGGTTCGGCAAAGGTGCTTCCATGGGCGTCGGCATTGCGGAACTTTTGTTGGCGGCTATTTTTAATACAGATTTGGGAGATAGAATCTGGGTTGCTTTCCCTTGTACATGGGGAGTCCGATTCGTAACTACTTGGACGAATTTTGTTTCCAAGTCGGCGCTTCAGGCGGATAAATACATGATGGCTACCCAGACGGCGGCTGAACTCCATACCGGGATTTTAATTTGTATTGTGGCTACCGTTTTATCGATTATTTTCGCATCCGTATGGTTTTACCGCTGGGAAGGACAAAAATCGGAAGACTGACAAGCGGGCGTTGTAAAAATTGCCTTCCGCAAACGGAGCGTCTATACTGATAAGGGCAAAGGAGGCAGGCCATATGGCAAATATACTGGCGGTTGACGATGAAAAGGCTGTTTTGGCCCTTATCAAAAATATTCTGCAAAAGGACGGCCATGTTGTGACTGCCGCTCAGAATCCAGACAAAGTCTTGCAAATGCAGCTTGGAAAATTCGACTTGATTTTACTGGACGTGATGATGCCCGGTATTGATGGCTTTTCGCTTTGCCGCGATATTCGCGGCAAAGTGGATTGCCCTATTTTGTTCCTTACGGCAAAGTCAATGGAAAATGATATCGTGGTAGGGCTTGGGGAAGGAGCGGACGATTATATTTCAAAACCGTTTGGCGCAAAGGAACTGCGCGCGCGCGTAAACGCCCATCTTCGTAGGGAAAACCGTCAACGGCGCAATGTGCTTTGTCTGGGGGATATCCATTTTGATTTATCCGGGAAGAAAATTTCAGTTTGCAATGAGCCAATCACTTTTACAAAAGGCGAATACGAAGTCTGTGAATTTTTGGCTAAAAACCGTGGCCAAATTTTTTCAAAAGAAAGAATTTATGAGTCGGTTTTTGGACTTGACGGGGAAAGCGACAGTTCGGCGATTGTAGAACATATTAAGAATATCCGCGCCAAATTCAATAAGTTTCAGGTTTCGCCGATCGAAACGGTCTGGGGGATTGGATACAAATGGAACTGAAAAGAAAGCAAAAGGTTGTAAAGCTGCGTACCATTTTTATTCGTTATTTATTGATGTTTTGTATCGGTACGATTTGTTGGACTTTAGCCATGCTCTTTTTTTACTCCACCATAGTATCGTCTGGGAGAGTTTATCCGGCAAATTATGCGGAACAGCAACTGGCAAAAGCGAAAAACGCCATTGCTGCAAGCAATGGTGTAACCCCCGAACAAATTCCTAAATTGTGTGACTATGCAGTTTATTCAATGAATGGCACAAAACTCTCTGGGAACCTGAGTCAACAGGATGCAGAAAAAGCATGGCGTGAAGTTTTGACAAGTGAAACTGGGCAGGATTTCTTTTGCCAGTATGTTAAAATTTATCAAAAAAATCAGGTCTGCGTAATTCGCTATTCCATCATCCCACAGTACAAATCTCCTGCCTTACGAAAATATCTGCCAGAAATCGATACTCTGATTTTTATCCTGTTTATTTTAGGGTTAATCGCAGGCATTTTAATTTTAGCTTCCACTTTTGGGAAAAAGCTGACTCGGAAAATGGGCAGCCTGCAACACGCAACGGAAAAGATACAAAGCCAGGATCTGGAATTTACCGTCCAGTCCAGTGGAGTACTTGAAATTGATCATTTGCTCCGGTCTTTGGACCAAATGAAAAACGCTTTAAAATCATCACTGAAAAAGCAGTGGGACTTGGAACAGGCACGGCGGGAACAGATGTCTGCACTGGCGCATGATATCAAGACTCCGCTAACAATTGCACGTGGAAATGTGGATTTGTTACTGGAAACCGAACAGACCAAAGAACAAAAAGAATACACGGCCTATATTGAGGAAAGTGCCCACCAAATGGAGCAATATATTAAATCATTGATTGAAATATCAAATGCAGAATTTGGATATTTCCTAAACAAAGAGCCAATTGACAGCAAGAGTTTTATGGATAGTATACTCAACCAAATAGCTGCCTTAGGCGCTGTTAAAAAGGTAACGGTTCACTGTGAAACACATAATTTGCCAAAAACCTTTGACATAGACAGCAAATTGCTTCATAGGGCTATTTTGAATATTGTTTCCAACGCCGTTGAATTTTCTCCGGAAAACGGTGAAATTGATTTCATCGCGGATGCCACGCAAAACAGGATACGGTTTTGCGTGACTGATTGTGGCAAAGGCTTTTCCACAGATGATCTAATGCAGGCAACACATCAATTTTATATGGGTGATAAGAGCCGTTCGTCTAACACCCATTATGGGATGGGGTTGTTCATAGCAAAATCCATTGCAGAGCAGCATAACGGCACGCTTACCATTGCAAACTCGACGATTTCCGGCGGAGGACAAGTAACGATTGAAATCCCTATCAGTTAGTGATTTCGTCAGGAAAAGAAGCATTTACGAAACTGCCATCGATATGCAAACTATCGAAAGAAATCGGGTTGAACTCAAACACAGTCCGACGAGCTATTTTTGTAATAAAGCGTGAGGGATTTACTGAAAAACGTTCTTCTCATAGCCTTTTGTTATCTATGATTCAGGCTGTCTTACAAAATTAAAACTGAAAGCTGCGATGCACATATTAAATCAGCTTTTGCATTCCATACGTCAAATAGGGTATACCGATAAAATGGTCATTAAATTGATAAATTTTGACGTGCCCGCCAAACAAAAAGGTGCAAGTTTGGCGCGTGTTTTCATGTGTGCTCATTTAGTCGGGCGTGCCGTTACAGTAACTTGATAGACTTCCTGCAGTTAGGGGCTAAGAATGACGCTCTCGCTGATGTTACTGAAAGACATACTGTTTCCATTTTGGAACCACCACAACTATTGACATAAAGCCTATAGTTTGAAGCCGTAAAAAATGATAAATTATACGCGTGTTTACATTTTTTTCAGATTCTATTCATAAAAATATAAATCTGTCATCATACCTTTTTCATAGTAAGGGTGCATAATAGAACCACGGTGAAATTACGAAAGGGTGATTGAATTGTTTGGCTCCAACAATTATGGCAAAGACGGAAAAAACATAAATAGAAACGAAAATACATCCGGCTTTTCCAGCGGGAAAGACAGTGCCAATGACGAAACAAAAGGAACTGTGTGGGATGGTGGCTGTTATCATGGCTATTACGGTGGTGAAAACAAGGAAGAAACGGGCCCACACAGCAGTTATACTTCTTCAAATTCACCGTCGGGCAGTTTTAAGAGCGACGGCTCAGGCAAGTCAACCCAGTATAATGCAAGTTACTTTAGAGGTGGAAATGTCCCGCCGTACCGTCCATATGGTTCATATCAGCCAGTTCCAGGTAACATGAAAGCCCCTTCTGAAAAACCTAAGAAGCATACACTGCGCCGTGTACTTGTTGGAGTCCTCGCGTGCCTTGTTGTTTCGGCTGGATCAATTGCCGGATTTGCCGCACTGATTAATAATGGTACAATTAAACTGCAGTCGGGCAATCCTGGAGCGGCATTCACCATTGTCAAAAATGCTTCTAAAAACAATACCGCGTCGGCAATAAATACTAATACTACAACTTCTGACCTAACAAAACAGCAAGTAGCCCAAAAAGTCCTTCCGTCTGTAGTATGTATTGAAAATTATTCCAATCAGAAGACAACGACACGCGGACGCACAGACCGTTACAGCTTTGGCGATGATGATGCTTATAGTAGCAGTGGTAGTGGTAATACCGATGGCTCAGGCCAAAGTGACGTTTCGCCTTCCAGTGAGGGCAGCGGTATTATTATGACAGCTGACGGTTATATAATCACAAACGCCCACGTGGTTTCAAATGCAGCTTCACTGAAAGTTGTGCTTTATAACGGCAAAATATATGCTGCAAAGCTAATTGGCAGTGACAGCATTACAGACCTTGCCCTTGTTAAAATTGATGCCAAAGGCCTTACTGCTGCTGAATTCGGTTCAAGCAATGACATGCAGGTAGCAGACACTGTAATGGCAGTTGGCAATCCGGGTGGGATGGAGTTTAACTCAAGCATAACAACAGGCTGTGTTTCTGCGCTGAACCGTCAGGTCACAAATTCTGAAACAGGATATACCATGAAATGTATTCAGACAGATGCGGCTATCAACCCAGGTAATTCAGGTGGCCCACTCGTAAACATGAAAGGGCAGGTAATTGGCATCAATTCTTCGAAGATTGTTGCAACAGGCTATGAAGGCCTTGGCTTTGCAATCCCAATAAATACGGCGCAGCCGGTTATTACCCAGCTAAAGCAGTATGGCTATGTAAAAGACCGTGCAATGCTCGGCATTGCCGGCACATATATAGACAGCATGACGGCACGGTTTTATGGGCTTTCGACAGGAATGTATGTTGCTTCGATTTCAAGTCAGTATATTTCGGCGGCAGGCATTCAAAAAGGCGATGTGATTACAAAGATAGACGGCAAAGCGGTCACAAACCAGAACACGATTTCTTCTATGATAGCTTCTAAAAAGCCTGGAGATACGGTAACGCTGACAGTCTCACGCTCTTCAACTAACAAGACGTTTACTGCTTCTGTCAAACTGACGCAGGCGACTGGAAAGTCGTAATCCAACAAAGAATTATCCCCCGGCAGTGCAAAGCTGCCGGGGGTTTCTTTTTGCTTGTATGAAATTTCAGCAGCTTTCTGAAAGGCTGGCTAATTCCTCTGCAATTTTCTGCCCATAATTCAAATAGACTGATTTTGGGATTTTTCCGAAAAGCCCATATTTTACCTTAATGCGTGCTAAAATATCAGGCACCATCTTCAGCACTTCATAAGGGTCATCTGGGAGAAGAACAATTGCCTGGTCGATACTTTCAATTAAGTAGCCCAATTTTTTTTGGCCATGAAGTTTCATGATACCTTTAGGCTCGCCATCGCTGTCTGGCAATATGTGCAAAGTATTGAAGATGTAGCCGGCACATGCCGGGCGTTTGGCGGATGCAGAGCCGACGAGAAAAACAATGGGGTAAAGCTTAAGAAGGTGGGCAATATTGCTGTTTAGCTCAGATTTCTGCACACATGTCCGGACTTCAGGAACTTCAATTCCAAAATATTTTGCGAATCGGCTTAGAATATGCTGGCAAGCTGAAGTGCACCGGGCCTGAAAGAACAGCAGCCCTGCTTCCATTGTTTCGGTCCCTTCCTTTCAGCTTTTTTCCCGCGAATATGCGGCGTTCTCCATGCCGCCGAGGTTGAGCACCCTGCGGCGTATCATGTCGAGGGCATTTGACGCGGCAAGGAAGCGTATATAGCTGCGCCCTTTACTGCAGCCGGAATGATGCATTTCGCGCACCCACACATCGTTGCAGTCGCTTAAGGCAATATAGACAAGGCCTACCGGTTTTTCCGGAGTTCCGCCATCCGGGCCTGCAAGGCCTGTTATGCCAATGCCGAAATCAGCTCCTGAGCGCCTTCTTATACCTTGTGCCATAAACTTCGCGACCTGTGGGCTAACAGCGCCATACCTTGCAAGAACATCTTCAGGTACGCCGAGAAGCTGCATCTTGACATCGTTTGAGTAAGTGACAACACCCATATGAAATACAGTTGAAGAACCGGGGATATCTGTAATGCGCTTTGCAAGCAGCCCGCCGGTGCATGACTCTGCTGTTGCGACCGTAAGGCATTTTTTGGCAAGAAGATGCACAACGGTTTCTTCGAGGCTGTCGACATCAACACCATAGCAGAACTCACCGAGACGCTTTTTAAGGTCCTCCACTACAGGTCCGCACATAGCTGCAGCTTTTTCGTGGCTTTCGGCGCGTGCAGTGACACGCACGAACATTTCGCCGTCTTTTGCATAGGTCGCGCATGTTGGATTTCCTTTTGCACATAAATCGGAAATCTGTTCGGCGACATACCCTTCGCCAAGGCCGAAAACATGGACCATGCGTGAGACGATTGAAGCCTGGCCGGCACTTTTCAAAAGAAATGGAATCGCATATTTTTTCAGCATTGGGAAAAGTTCCGACGGGGGCCCGGGCAGCATGGCGACGAGGCACCCGCTTTCAGCACGGAACCCGCATCCGGGAGCAGTACCTATATCATTGGGGAAAACCGTGCAACCTTCGGGAAGCATTGCCTGCTTTTTCTGTGTCTCACCGAGGGAGCGTCCGGCAAAATATTTTTCAATGTGCTCCATGCTTGCCTTGTCAATAACAAGCTTTTTACCCGCGCATGAAGCTACGGTCTCTTTTGTAAGGTCGTCCCCTGTTGGTCCAAGGCCGCCAGTGGTGATTAGCATGTCGCTGCGGTGCATGGCAGTTTCCACCGCAGCTTTAAGGCGCTCGGGATTGTCGCCGACCGTGCAGTCGTAAAGCAGGTTGATACCTGCGGCTGAAAGCTCGCGCGCTACAAACGAGGCGTCAGTGTTAATTGTATGACCGAGAAGCAGCTCTGTACCGACGGAAATAATTTCAGCATTCATGATAGTTACTCCTTACCGGCTTGGTTCAATTTTGGTTATTTTGGCTCCGGAAACGCAGTTTTCAATAAGGCCGTCTACATCAAGCGTTTCTTCTGCCTGACGGACAAATTTGAGCACTGGATGAGTGCGCGGATGGCGCGGTGTGAAAACTGTGCAGCAGTCCTCATACGGAAGGATAGACAGATCATATGTGTCAATGCGCCTTGCGATGGAGATGATATCGACTTTGTCCATCCCTATCAGCGGCCTGAAAACGGGCATACCGGCGGCATCGTCAGTGCATACAATGGCGGGTAGAGTCTGGCTGGCGACCTGCCCGAGGCTTTCGCCTGTGATAAGCGCGCTGCACCCTTCGTGCTGCGCTATTTTTTCTGCTGCCCGCATCATGAAGCGGCGCATTATCACAGTGAACAAATCCTCAGGACACTTTGAGAGGATTTCTTCCTGCACTTTGGCAAACGGCACTGTAAACATTGCCATATGGCCCGCATACTCGCCTACACGCCGCAGTAGATCGGCTGCTTTCTGTTCTGCACGTTCGCTTGTGTATGGCGGGCTTGCAAAATGTATGGCTGTAAGCTCTACGCCGCGGCGTGCCATCATCCACGCAGCAACCGGGCTGTCTATGCCGCCGCTTATAAGAATGGCCGCTTTGCCGCCTGTGCCCACAGGTATGCCGCCGGCGCCGCGCTTTGAGTTGCCGTGGACGTAGGCTGCGAAGTCACGCACTTCAACTCGCACCGTATATTCAGGGTTATGGACGTCTACTTTAAGGCTGGGAAATTTTTTCTGCAAAAAGCTGCCAACTTCTGTGCAGATCTGCGGCGATTTGAGCGGAAACTTTTTGTCGGAGCGTTTGCACTCCACCTTAAATGTTTTCACAGCAGAGAGCTCTTTATGCAAATATTCATATGTGGCTGAGCAGATGGCCGAGATATTTTTCTCAGTTTCACATGCGCGTGAGTATGTGGCAATGCCAAATATTTTTGAAATGCGCTTTTCTGCATCACCGAGGTCGGCGCCGTCCTTCGGCGTTATATATACAGTAGACTGGCGTTCCTTTATATCAAAGCTGCCGAGGCTACATATTCTGCGGCGTATGTTCTTGAGGAGGACATCTTCAAATGTACGCCTGTTAAGGCCCTTGAGAACGATTTCGCCAAGCTTTACCAATAAGATTTCTTTCATGCTTTCTCCTTCACTACAGCGGCCGCCTGACGATAGTTTTCATACCTTCGCGAAAAACTGAGAGGAAAATTTTAGCTTCGTCAATGGTATTGTAACGGCAGAAACTGAGCCGCAGGGCTGACGCGACGCGCTCGCGAGGCAGGCCCATCGCTTTAAGCACATGGCTTTCATGGCCTTTGGAGCACGCGGAACCTGAAGAAACGTATATGCCGTGCTCGGAAAGAAAATGGAGCATGGTTTCTGCCCTTACGCCACCGGCGGAAAAATTGAGTATATATGGCAATGCATCATCTGGAGAATTTATCACAACGCCTTCAATTTCAGAAAGCCCTTTCCTTAGGAACATATTCAGCTCTTTCATGGCAGCCATCTCTTTGTTAAGGTCGGGCAGAGCATTTACAGCGGTACCGAGAGCTGCTATGAGCGGCATGCTTTCGGTGCCGGGGCGCATGTCCTTTTCTTGGCCGCCGCCATATGTAAGCGGCACAATGTGGACGCCTTTCCGCACATAGAGCGCGCCTACGCCTTTAGGCGCGTGTATTTTATGCCCGCTTACGCTAATCAAATCGGCGCGCAGGCGGTGCGCATGAAGGGGCAACTTGCCGAAAGCTTGCACTGCGTCGATGTGGAGCAGCGCGGGAGCTTTCTTTTCTTCAATGGCATCGGCAGCAGCCTTCACGGGCAGAATGCTGCCTACCTCGTTGTTTACACGCATCATGCTTACAAGTATGGTGTCGGGGGTAATCGCGTTGCGAACCTGCTCCGGGCCGATTTTGCCCCACTTGTCGGGTTTCAGGTAAACAATTTCGAAACCTTTTTGCTCAAGGTGCTTTGCAGTTTTCAAAACGGAATGGTGCTCTATGGCAGTTGTAACTATGCGCTTGCCGCGCTTTTTTCTGGCTTCGGCAGCGCCTTCGATAGCTATGTTATTGCTTTCAGTGCCGCCGGATGTGAAATAGATCTCTTCCGGCTGGGCGCCGAGAAAAGAAGACACGGCCTCGCGTGCGGCGCGGAGCTCTTGCTCGGCGCGGAAGCCGAGGGCGTGCATGGAAGAGGGATTGCCGTAATTCTGTGTCATCATTTCCATTGCTTTCCGGGCTGCCTCAGGGCAGACGCGGGTAGTGGCAGAATTATCGAAATATATCTCCGTCAACAAAAATTACCTCCGATGAATTTCTGGTGTTATTATACCACATTCACCGTGAATATGGTATTACGAAGCATGGTATAGGGCCTTTGCCTTTGGAAACTTTGCACAAAGCGCCGTGCCCTATATTTTTCAGAAAACATAAAATTAAATATTGAAAAACGCTTGACAAATTTTTAACTAATGATATCATAGACATTAATAAAACGGGAAGGGACAGTCAGCACCGACGAAGAGGGAGAAAGAGGTACACGACAGGTTCGTGTGCAAAATGGCGCTCCTCCGCAGTGTATGGCGCTTTCTCTGGCAGGATGGCGGCCGCGGTGCCGCGTTAGAATTATATATAATATTTGAATTCTATTTTATACTGCCGTGATATCAAAAAGTCGCATTCCGGACTTATAAAAGTCATTTCCTGCGCGGTCGCCGTGCACGCAGGAAGGGGCTTGGTTCGGAGTGCGGCTTTTTTTATCGGAATATGCCGTTTTCTGCAGCACTGGATTTGTAAAAGGAGACTGCTTTACAGCTCATTGCAGGATTTCGCTTATGCGGCTTGCGTTTGGCGGAATTCAGAACGTGTAATGCGGCTCCGCCCCCGACGGGGGGAATAATACGGCTGTGAAAAATTGTAAAATCCTGTGCGTTTAGAATGGCGGGGAAAGATTCTGCCCGTTTTATGGTCGCTGAATTCATTATTCATTTTTGTAAAGGGAGATCGCTGTTTAATGAAAAATCATTTTTTAAAACGCATTGCTTCTGGGCTTACAGCCGCTGCCATTATGTTTTCTCTGGCGGCCTGTTCGCCCAGTGCGGGTTCTTCTTCGGCTGCAGGGCATTCTTCGGGCGGCAGCAAAAACGAATTCACATATGGGCTTCAGACGCAGCCAAGCCATCTTGACCCCTACGTTTCCACTTCGGCGGATACACGCGAGATACTGTTCAATGTTTTTGAAGGCCTTGTAAAGCCTGACAAAGACGGTAATCTCAAACTGGCCATAGCTGAAAGCTATTCTGTCTCGGCCGATGCGCTGGCATACACTTTTAAGCTTAGAAAAGGCGTAAAATTTCAAAATGGCAAAACAGTTACCGCAGAAGATATAAAATATTCACTCGACAAAGCCGCGGGGCTCTCCGGTGGGAGAATACTTATGGCGGACCTTAAAAATATAAAGTTGGTAGAAATTGCTAATGATTCAACTGTTAAAATACACCTTAAAAAGCCTGACTATGACTTCCTGCCGTACCTGACTGTGGCTATAACGCCAAAAGGATATACACAGCAGGATACGCACCCTGTGGGCACGGGGCCGTACTCTTTTGTTTCATATACTCCTCAGCAGTCGCTCATACTAAAGAAAAACCCATACTATTGGCAGAAAGACCTTCCGCATATAGATAAAATCACTTTTAAGCTGGAGGCAAACTCCAACGCCCTGCTGACAGATATGCAAGGGGGAAGTATAGACGGCGCTTCTATTGCCAATGATGTTGCGTCACAGCTTACGAATGATTTCAATGTGATACCGTCGAACTCAAACTCAGTGCAGATGCTTGCGCTGAATAACAAACAGAAGCCTTTCGACAGCAAAGAAGTGCGCCAGGCAGTAAGCTACGCCGTTGACCCCGACGCGATCATAAAAACGGTAAACTACGGCAAAGGCGTCCGCTGCGGGACGCCGGTGATACCAGGCCTTAAAAAGTACTGCGACACATCGCTTGACCACGCTTATGACCACAATGTTGCAAAAGCAAAGGAACTGCTCGCAAAAGCCGGATATCCTAATGGATTTTCAATGACGATAACCGTGCCGTCAAATTACACAGTCCATGTAAATACGGCGCAGGTGATTGTAAATGAGCTGAAAGAGGTAGGGATAAAGGCACAGATAAAGCAGGTTGACTTTGCAACATGGCTCAGCAAATGCTATGGAAACCGCGAATACCAATCGACAATAATTTCTGTTGACGGTGCGGCGCTTACGCCGAGGAGTTTCCTTAACCGCTATGTTTCCACCAATTCGAAAAACTTTGTAAATTACTCGAGTTCCGCGTTCGACGATATTTACAAAAAAGCGGAAGAAGAAAAAGACAGCACAAAGCGCATTGAGCTTTATAAGCAGGCACAGCAGCAGATATCTAAAGACGCGGCAAGCGTCTATATTGAGGATATTTCGAACCTGAATGCCCTGCACAAGGGATTCAGCGGATATACGCCTTATCCTTTGTATGTTTTTGATGCTTCAACTATAAAATATACGGGCTGAATCAGTTTTTGGGAAAGGAGAAACAAATGAAGTATTTTCTGCGTAAATTCATGGCCCTTATTCTGACCATGTTTCTCGTTTCCATTTTTACATTTGCGGCGTTCAATGTTATTCCCGGTGACCCAGCGGAGCTGATACTCGGCACTGAGGCCACGCCTGAAAGCATAGCGGCCCTGCGCGCAAGCCTTGGCCTTAACCAGAGCCTGCCGCAGCGCTACCTGAAATGGTTCGGCGGCTTGCTGCATGGAAACATGGGGACGTCGCTGCAGTATTCGCAGCCGGTTTCGTCACTTTTGGCAAGCAGGCTACCGGTGACCGCCTGCCTTGCGGGCATGGCGCTCATACTGATTATTGCGCTTTCGTTTCCGGCTGGCATCCTTGCGGCAAAATGGCATGGCTCATGGGCTGGCAGGCTTCTCGATTCCATCACGATGCTGAACCTGACGCTTCCCGGCTTTTTTGTAGGCGTGCTGTTTATCTGGATTTTCGGCATAATTCTGCACTGCTTTACGCCGGGCGAATATGTGGACTACAGGCAGAATTTTGGTGGGTTCCTGCGCTACCTTATTTTTCCGGCTATTGCGGTTGCACTGCCAAATATAGCATCAACGGCAAAATTTTTAAGGACATCCATACTTGCTGAAAAGGGCAGCGACTATGTAAGAACAGCCCGCAGCAAGGGCGTTTCTGAAGATATTGTCCTGTGCCGCCATATACTAAAAAATGCGGCTGTGCCGGCCATTACGCTTCTTGGGATGACGGTAGCCGGGGTATTTTCCGGCAGTATAATAGTTGAACAGGTATTCAGCCTGCCAGGTGTAGGGCGGCTTTTGATTTCAGCCGTTTCTTCGCGAGATTTCCCGCTCCTTGAATCGCTTGTGGTCTACATTGCATTTCTTGTTTCAATAGCAAATTTTCTTGCCGATATGCTCATGCGCGCCGTTGACCCGAGAATGAAGGAAAAAGCATGAAAAAAAAATTTAGAAGCCATGATGAACGCAGGTTTCAGCTTTATTTTGGCATTGTACTAACAGCTATTGTGCTTCTGCTTGCGGTAGTAGGCATATTCTACGCGCCGTATGACCCGTACGCCATGAACTCCGTGCAGCGCTTTCAGCCGCCGAGCCTGCTTCACCTGTTTGGCACTGACCAGTTTGGGCGCGATAACTTCAGCCGCGCCATGACAGGCGCGCGCTATTCTTTGCTTGTGGCGGCTGCAACGGTCGCTCTGAGCGGTTCTGTAGGCATCACGATAGGCCTGTTTATCGGGTATGAAGGCGGTGCGGCGGAGGCCGTTGTAATGCGCCTTACTGATGCGCTCGCTTCTTTCCCTGGCGTGCTGCTTGCGCTTGTTGCCGTAACTGCTTTCGGCGGCGGGAGGTATACCATTATCCCTGCACTGGCTATCGCTTTTCTGCCAAGCTATATCCGTATAGCGCGCAGCGGGGCCAAACAGTGCCGCAACCGCGAATTTATAGAGGCAGAGTGTGCGTCAGACATTTCTACAGGCCGCATACTTTTTAAGCATATACTGCCTAATATTGTACCTTCCGTCGTTCCGGCACTTGTGATCGGGTTTTCTAATGCTATTCTTGCGGAATCCGGCATGAGCTACCTTGGCCTCGGCATACAGCCGCCTATCCCCAGCTGGGGGCGCATGCTCGCAGAAGGGCAGGCATACCTACTTAAAGCACCGTGGGAATCGCTTTCGGCAGGATTTATGATTTTCCTTACGGTGCTCGGTTTCCACAACCTCGGCGACGGGCTTTCAAAATGATGAATATACAGCGCGTTTTTTAGAATTACACGCATTTTGCGCAGAGGTAAATATATATGAACCGAAAAAATAATCATACAGAACAGATGGTAGTTACTGCCTTGTTTTGTGGAATTATTATTGTCCTGAATTTTACCCCCATTGGATATATCCAATTACCGCTTATCAAAGCGACAATTATTCATGTTCCGGTCATCATTGGTTCAATTATTCTTGGCCCCAAAGCAGGCGCCTTCCTTGGATTCGTTTTTGGGCTGACAAGTCTTTACAACAACACATTTACTCCATCGCTTTTGTCTTTTGCCTTTTCACCATTTATCCCGGTTCCGGGAACTGCACATGGGAGCTGGGAAGCACTTCTGATTGTTTTTGGCCCACGTATTTTAGTAGGCGTTACTCCATATTACTTTTATGAATTTATAAGCAGGTTCTTAAGCAAGAAGCACGACGTGCTTTCGTTTCTGCTGAGTGGAATTATTGGCTCTTTGACAAACACGGTTCTGGTTATGAACCTTATTTATTTCTTGTTTCGTGACGCCTATGGAAAAGTAAGCCATATTCCTGTAAATATGGTTTATAACGCTGTTTTAACTGTAATATTATCAAACGGTGTACCTGAAGCTGTTATTGCTGCAATCCTTACAGCGGCCGTTTGTAAAGTCCTGAAAAAGTTTACACAGGCAAAAGCATCTACTGCAAAATGAAAACATAAAAATAATTGAATAAATTTTATAAAATGCACTTTGAAAGTGAAAACAAGTCAAAGTGCATTTTTATGTAGTTTTTACTTTTCTGCTTATCACTTTCTATCAACAGCACCATTTAAACTGTCTGAAGTAGTCTGCTCAATAAGAAAGCGCGGGCGCGATTTCACTTCGCCGTAAATTTTCCCGGCATAAGTGCCAACAATGCCTAAAGCGGCCATGAGAAGCCCGCCGAGAAGCCACAGTGACCACAACCCTACTATCCATGCTGCCGTGCCGGCTGCAAAATGTGAAATTATAGCCCATATTAAGCCTATAAAGCTTACGAAAGATATTCCAGCGCCAAGGCTGAAAATCAATTTGAGCGGCTTTATGCTGAATGATGTGATGCCGTCGATAGCAAATGAAACCATCTTTTTCAGCGGGTATTTGGATTCCCCGGCGAAGCGCTCATGCCTGTCATAATATACGCAGTCGCTGCGGAATCCAATGAGAGGGACGAGGCCACGCAGAAAAAGATTTACTTCGCGGTAATCACTCAGGGCGTCGAGCGCGCGGCGGCTCATAAGGCGGTAATCGGCGTGGTTGTAAACGATATCGACACCGAGCTTTTCCATGAAACTGTAAAATGCAAGCGCAGTGCTGCGCTTAAAAGCCGTGTCGGTGTCGCGCTTTTTGCGCACGCCGTATACGACGTCGCAGCCGTCCATGAATTTTTTTACGAACTCATCCAAGACCTCAACATCGTCCTGCAGGTCGGCATCGAGGCTTATGGCGCAGTCGGCGTACTGGCGCGCTGTCATAAGGCCGGCAAGCAGCGCATTCTGGTGGCCGCGGTTATGTGCAAGCTTGATTCCCGAAACAAGGCTGTTTTCTTTGCTGAACTGAGAAATCATGCTCCATGTGCTGTCGCGGCTTCCGTCATCCACAAGCAGCATGCGGCTTTCGTCGCTGGCCAAACCGCTTGCTTGCATTGACTTCAGCTTTACCGTGAGGCGCTTTACTGTTTCAGGCAGGACTTTTTCTTCGTTGTAGCAGGGGATTACAAGATAAACAACAGGCATAAATTAACCTCCATTTTCAGCCTTCTCCGGCTGTTCGCAGCGGCGCTTCCTGCGCCGGTATGGGCAAGTGAAATACCAGTAAAAGAAGAACAGGGCAACGCCGCCACATGAAACGGCTGCGCCGAGCTTGACGCCGGGCGTCTGGTAATTAAAGCGGATAGAAGATGTGCCTTCCGGCACTTTTACAGCCATGAAGCCTACATTCGCTTTGACTATAGGCGTACTTTTGCCGTTTACTTGAGCGCTCCAGCCGCCTTCCCATGGGACGCTGAAAAATACAAGGCGGTCTTTATCGGAAGTGATTGTCGCGGAGAACCCGCCGTTGTCATGTTTAAACGAAGAGCATGACTCGGCTTTTCTGGCCTTGCAGTCTGAAAAATATGAGCTTGCGGTATAATCCTGGCTGTTCAGGTCGAGGTGGCTGAGTGTTCCCGCCGCGTATTTGGAAACGTCGGAACCATCAAGCACCATTGCCTTTAGAAGGACGAGGTGGCGCTCTGCCTGCGGGACGCTGTTGTATTCGGAACGGGTGATATAGCTGTCATAGCAGAATCCCATGGGTATGAAATAATCGTTCTTGTAAATCATGCAACCGTTCTGCGTGGCATAATAACTCCAGCCGGGCATCTCGCATGTGCCGGTGGAATCAGCAAAGCTTTTGCCGCTGCTCACCTGGTCAAACAGCCAACGGCAGCTTGTGAGGCCGCGCAGCCCGTAGACGGAAACGTCTGGGCGAGAGGCGACGTCGCGCTGCACGCCGATAGTTGGGTAAAACTCCATAACGGAGCCCGGGACAATGCTGTGGAATGCCTGTATGGTTGGCATCTGCCAGAACATGGCTTGGTTATCCATGCCGTCATAAACATCGATACGGCTGAATGTTGTGCTGTCGGGCAGGTGGATGTCCTTGCCCTTGTTTAATGAATATGGGATAATCCATCCGTGGGTGTCGTCGCTCTGGGTTTTGCCGAGCGCGATGAAATATGAAGAATAAATCACGGAAACAAGCATTATGCCGATGGTGCAGTTTCTGAGGAACCTTTTGCGGTCGCGCTTGTAATACTGGAAAATAATAACGAGCAGCGCGAGGCTTAAAAGCGCTATAGCAACATATGTCCAGAAGCGCTCCGGATATTCTTCAAGGCCGACTGTGAAACTTTTGCTGCCGTTTCCATTGTCTACAGATTTTGGCATCAGGCCTATGGCAAGTGCTATGGCGAGCGTTATGCCGAGCGTCCAGTGGACGGCTTTTTTCCAGTTGGTGTCAGTGTACTGGAGGGCGGTGATTGTCGCAAGCGACATCATGAGCGTGAGCATGTAGAACCAGCGCGCATAATAGGCCATGTTGAACAGTTGGAACGCCGCATTCAGTATCGGCACATTAGCCATGAAGAAAAGTGTTATAAGAAGCGTTTTAAGCCAGTGCTTTTTGTGGTACTGGATAAAGGCGATGACGCCGCTCATGCTGAAAAGCGGGAGCCATGCGCCGAGTGATGCCCACTTTGCCTCGGAATTAGGGGTGAAGTTAGGCCGCGCGGGTATATCCGGCGGGAAGAAGAAGCACTCTAAAATGTGAAAGTACCGCTGGTTGTAATCATAAAGCAGGGCGCCCCATCCTTCGGGCGGGTTGTTGACGCGCGAATTCTGAAGCACGGCGAGCACTGTTGGCGTGAGCAAAAAGCTTGAGCAAAGCACTCCTATAATAGCTTCGCAGAAAAGCAGCAGGAAATCGCGCAGGCTGATGCTCCAGCTTCCCGCAAGCATGCGGATAATCCAGTAGATAATAAGGAAAACAACTTGCCCGACGAAGAAGTAATAGTTAACTGTGCAGCACATGAAAACGGTGAGCGCAAAGATATACCGGCGCCTGTTGTACATGTACTCGTCGAGTGCCCATAGCATCAGCGGGAAGAATATGATAGCCTCATGGAAATGGTTGAAGAAGATATTGTAAACAGAAAAGCCGGAAAACGCATAGAGCAGGCAACCGACTATGGCATATTCAGGCTTGCTGGCGTACCGGCTGAGGTAGATGTAAGAAGTAAGTGATGCGCAGGCGAATTTCAGCATCAGCAGCGGGCCTATCATGTGCGGCACCATCCAGCTCGGGAATGGAATGGTCAGCCAGAAGAACGGGCTGCCGAGAAGGTAGAATGAATAGGAACCTACAAAGTTCACACCGAGGTCGGTGTTCCAGTTCCACCCCCAGTTCCCGCTGCGTATCGCATCGTGGCACATTTGGTAAAATGGCACCTGCTGGACGTTGAAGTCTCCGTAAAACAAAAAATACCCTTTGTCGAAGATTATAAAAGGCAGAAAAAACACAAAAGCAACAAAAAGGCCATAGAAAAAAGCCCTCTGTTTATAGCCGATGTTTTTACTGCCGCGCAGAATATGCTGCTCGGTCACTGCACGGCCTCCTTTTAAAATTCAAATATTGTAATTATAGCACAATGATTTGTACAAACAATGTATAAGCTCTTAAAGTTGGTGAAAAATTTTAGTTTTTTATTGCTTTTTTATGAGAAAATCAGTAAAATATGAAAGAAAAATTTAAAAGTGGGGAGAATCTTTGAAAATGCACCACTTTTTTGCGGTACTCTCACGCATGAAGAATATCAACCGTTGGGGCCTGATGCGTAATACACGCGAAGAAAACCTGTGTGAGCACAGCTTTGAGACGGCTGTAATCGCCCATGCCCTTGCCGTTCTGCGCAACAAACGCTTCGGCGGCCACGCCGATGAGCAGCGGGCCGCCCTGCTGGCGCTTTTTCACGATGCCACGGAGATAATCACGGGGGATATGCCGACACCTGTCAAATATTACAGCAGCGAGATACGCTCCGCATACAGTGGTGTTGAGAAAGTTGCGCGCGAAAAGCTTCTCAGCCTTTTGCCAGAAGACCTGCGGCCGACTTACCGCCCGCTTCTCGGCGAGCCGCTTGAGTCTGACAAAGAGCTGATGCCGCTTGTAAAAGCAGCGGATAAAATTTCCGCAATTATAAAATGTGTGGAAGAAAAGCGTATGGGAAACAATGAATTTGTAACAGCTGAGGCGTCGCTGCGCAAAACGGTGCAGGGCATGCACCTGCCGGAAGCTGATTATTTTATGGAAGAATTTCTCCCTTCGTACAGCCTTACACTTGATGAGCAGGAATAATATTTCTTTAATGTTTACTTTTTCAAAAATACAGTATAAAATAAGTACCATTAGCAATGTGGTTTTTGGATGTAAAAGGCTGTAGTGGCAGTCAGAGATTTTCCGAACTCTGTAAAATTGAGGAATGATAATGTGAAAAGTAAAAAGATGATGCTGTTCCGAAACGCCATTATACTCATTTTAAGTTTAATTTTCCTTGTAGGCGGTGGGATTTGCATCTATGCTGACCAGCTCCTTGACAAGATTGACTATACGCCGGACAGCGGCTCAAAAGTCAGTACCGGGAGCCTCTTTGAAAATGGAAATGCCTCGAGCGGTGCTGTAAGCGCAAAATCCGGTATCCTTGGAGGCCTGTACCATGACGACGCCATAACGAATATACTTCTTCTCGGCTGCGATGACTACCAGAAAAATGATTCCGGCCGCAGCGACAGCATGATGCTTGTTTCAGTAGATACGCGCCATAAAAAGCTGAAAATCACATCTTTCATGCGCGATATGTACCTTGCCGTGCCGGGCTACGGCAACGACAAGCTGAACGGAGCCTATGGGCATGTCGGCGGTGGGGCAAAGGGTGCCAGAAAGATCCTCTCGACACTGGAAGCAAATTTCGGCGTAGACATCGACCGCTTTGTAATTGTTGACTTTTCTGTTTTTCCAAAGATTATTGACCATCTCGGCGGCGTGACCATGACACTGACAGAAAAAGAAGCCGGCCTTGTAAATGCCTATTCGGGCGACAGCAAACAGGTCCATGCTGGAGTTAACAATATGGATGGCCTTCAAGCACGGTATTATTCAAGGATACGCGCTATAGGCAATGACCAGGCGCGCACTGAACGGCAGCGCAAAGTATTTTCAAGCCTTGCAGGTAAGCTGAAAAAAGCAAGCCTGCCGCAGATCTACAGTGTGTTTGCGTATGTTTTGCCGCTTGTGACAACAAACATGACGAAAAATGAAGTTGTCTCACTGGCTTCCAATTCACTCACATACCTGCACTATCCGCTTAAGCAGTACCGTGTACCAGAAGAAGGCGAGTACAGGGACTCAAAAAAAGATGAAATAGTTATTGACGGGCAGCCGGCTGACGTACTGATTTTGGATCTCAACAAATGCCGCAAGAGCTTTACATCATTTATTTTCGAAAATGATATCCCTACGGGAAAGTATTCCGGATAATATCAATTAATCAGACAAATAATTATGCCGCGCAGCCTAAAGCCGTGCGGCCTTTTTAAAGGAGTTTTGCTTTCACATGCCAGCGCCGCTTTACGATGCACTTGTACACCATAGAAACCTCGGCCGCTCTTCATTCCACACGCCGGGCCATAAAAACAATCCGGAAGCACTGCCGCAGGATTTGTACTCGCTCGACTTCACGGAGCTTCCAGATACAGACAGCCTGTTTGACGCTTCAGGGCCTATAATGCAGGCTGAGAAGCTTGCGTCTGAATTTTTTGGCACGGCGCGCACATGCTTTTCGGCAGGCGGGTGCACGCTCTGCATTCAGGCCATGTTTCGTCTTGCCTTGCCTGAGGGCGGGAAAGTGCTCTGCTCGCGCGTTATACACCGCAGCGCTGTAAATGCCATGGCACTGCTTGGGATAGAGCCAGTGTGGGCAATGCCGGATGATATGGTGAAAACGCTGAATGCCAATACGGATGTAAGGGCAGTTTATATTACAAGCCCTGACTATTATGGGCGACTGATGGATGTAGAGGCAATCTCCGCTGCCTGCCGCAAGATTGGCATACCGCTCCTTGTAGACTGTGCCCACGGGGCACATCTTATGTTTACGGCACCAAAGCTTCATCCTTTGGCTTACGGCGCTTCCATGACGGCAGATTCGGCGCATAAGACGCTCGGTGTGCTGACAGGCGGCGCATGGCTTAACATCGGCGACGAGCGCTATGCCGCAAATGCCAAGAGCGCCATGGCACTGTTTGGCTCCACAAGCCCTTCATATCCAGTAATGGCGTCGCTTGACTGTGCGCGCGCGTGGCTTCAGGCCAATCCCAATGCGTTTTTGCCCCTGCAGGAAAAAGTAGCGGAAATAAAAAAGCTTGCACAGCGCCGCGGGATAGCTCTTCCGGCAGGAAAAGGCGACCCGACGCGGATAACGCTTAACACTGCATCAATAGGGTTGCACGGTACGGAAGCAGCAGAACTTTTCCGTAAAGCCGGTGTTGAGCCAGAGTATGCTGATGCTGACTATGTTGTGCTTATCGCAACTCCGTTTAATACTGAAAAAGATTTTATGCGCCTTAAAAGTGCGATAGAAAACCTGCCGTGCGGCAGGCCTTTGCCTGCGCATCCTTCGCTGCCGGCACTGCCGCCGGTTAAAGAAGGGCTGCGAGAAGCTGTGTTGGCACCGTCGGTAACGGCATGCCTAAGCAAAGCGGTTGGCAGGATAGCCGCGGAAGCGGCCTGCCCCTGCCCGCCGGGCATCCCGATTGTTATGCCAGGTGAGCTTATAACTGAAGAAGCCGTAGAGTTTTTGCGCAGGTATGGCTTTATAAAGATTAACGTGCTAAAATAAACTTGACAGACTTTATTTTAAGCCTGTACATCTGCTTACTGGTAAGATTTCACAGCTGCAGAAATATGGCCGTATGGCACGGGAGGTTTTCAGCATGAAACTTGTCATGGCGATCGTAGGAAATGACGACAGCAGCAAAGTCGCTGGGGCACTCACCAAAAATGGTTTTTCTGCCACAAAACTTGCGACAACCGGCGGGTTTCTCAGGTCAGGTAATACAACTTTCCTCGTTGGCACGGATGATGGCAAGGTTGACCGCGTAATCGACATTATTTCTGAGCAGAGCTGCCGCCGTACGCAGTTTGTGCCGAATACGTCTGCGATTGATATGGGAATGTATTCTTCTTATCCGGTAAAAGTGACTGTTGGCGGTTCTACAATTTTTGTGCTGAATGTGGAGCGGTTTGAAAGAGTATGAAATTACATTTAGATGGATTTAACGGCGGCGGGGATGTTTGCCGCAGACTTTCATTCGCTTTTTCCGGTAATCGCATGCCGCATGCTATCCTGCTCGAAGGCGAGCAGGGCAGCGGCACTGAGCGCCTGGCTGCACTGCTTGCCCAGGCGGCGGTATGCCTTTCGCATGGCGACAGGCCATGCGGGCACTGTGAAGGCTGCGTGAAAGCGCAGGCCGGTTCCCATCCGGATATTATAACAGTAGACGGCCAAAAAGATCCGCGCGCTTTTCCGGTTGATACCATACGGAGGATACGCTCTGAGGCATATATACGTCCAAACGAGGCGCCATGCAAGGTGTTTGTTATGCTTGGCGTGCAGAATATGTCCGAAGTTTCACAGAATGCGCTTCTGAAGATATTGGAGGAGCCTCCGGAAAACGTCATATTTATTTTAACGGCAGTCAGTGCGGCTGCCCTGCTGCCGACGGTGCGCTCACGCCTGCAGGTATTTCATGTTGCTGGAGAAAGCCTTCCGGCTGACTGGAGCCTTGCGGAGCGCCTTGCACGCTCGGTGTTGTCTCCAGGAGGTGCAGACCTGCTGTTTGGGCTGGCTGAGCTTGTTAAGGACCGCGGCACATTCCGCGGTGTGCTTAAACAGCTGCTGCTGCTGTTCCGCGATGCGCTGGTGCAGCGCTCCGGAGGAAAAGCGCTCATTTCCGGCAGGGAAGAGACAGTGAATATGCTTAGCGGCGGCCTTACGCGCCGGAGCCTGATGCGCATGGTAGAAGAGACGGAGACGGCACGCACTGCATTGGAGCAGAATGCAAACACCGCGCTGCTGTCTGCTGTTTACTGTGCAGGTCTGCGCTATTCGGCCGGCCGGTGAAAGGAAAGTCATGGAGGACAAAATGGCAGAAATCATTGGCGTCCGTTTTAAAAATGTTGGTAAGGTATATTATTTCGACCCTGACGGCAAGCAGCTCGAAAAAGGCAGCAAAGTAATTGTAGAAACGTCCCGCGGCATCGAATGCGGTGAAGTTGCAATGAAAAACCGTCAGGTCAGTGAAGACAAACTTGTCCAGCCGCTTAAAAAGCTGATACGCATGGCAACAGTGGAAGATTTGAAGCGGGTGGAGGAAAACCACAAAAAAGAAAAAACTGCGTTCCAGATATGCCTGAAAAAAATCGCCGCCCATAAACTTGAGATGAAGCTTGTAGATGTAGAATATACTTTTGACAATTCAAAAATACTGTTTTACTTTACGGCAGACGGGCGTGTAGACTTTCGGGAGCTTGTCAAGGACCTTGCGTCGGTTTTTCATACGCGCATTGAGCTGCGGCAGATCGGCGTACGTGACGAAGCCAAAATGCTTGGCGGACTGGGCATCTGCGGCAGGCCGTTCTGCTGCTCCTCTTTTTTAAATGGATTTCAGCCTGTTTCAATTAAAATGGCAAAAGAACAGGGCCTTTCGCTGAATCCGGCTAAAATCTCGGGCATATGCGGCAGGCTTATGTGCTGCCTTAAATATGAGCAGGAGACATACATTGAAAAGCAGCACGCTGTTCCGGCCATAGGCACTGCCGTGATGACACCGGAAGGCCGCGGGACAGTTGCTGAGCGCAATCTGCTTGCGGAAACGGTAAGCGTGCGTATGGACTTTTCACCTGATGCGCCTTTACGCAGTTTTAAATCTTCTGAAGTCAAAGAGCTGAAAGAGACAAAAGATGCACACCCTGCACCTGGAAACACGCCTTCTAAAAAAAATTCGAACGGCCAAGGCGGTGCTTAATATTTACTGCGTATTGCAATTTCAGCTTTTTATGATACAATTAGAATGAATTTTGTTTAGGAGGTGTCCCAAGTATGGCTTATCAGATTAGCGATGATTGCATTTCCTGCGGTTCCTGTGCAGCTCAGTGCCCTGTAGGCGCAATTTCTGAAGGTGACGGCAAATTTGTAATCGACCCGGATAAGTGCACAGAGTGTGGCTCATGTGCCAGCGTATGCCCGGTCGGTGCGCCTAAGCAGGCTTGACAGAACTATTGCAGTCAAAAGGCGGAGCGCTAATGTGCCCCGCCTTTTCTTTTCCGTGGAAAGCAGGTGGTACCGGTTGGAGGGAATATCCTGCCGCTTAAATAAAAATGAGAAGCTTGAGCCGGTTTCGAAAGATGTTTCTGTTATAACGGGCAATGGATTTACTTTTTATACAGACACAGTTCTTCTGGCCAATTTTTCCATGCCGGAAAGCGGAGAGTTATGCGCCGACTTCGGCACAGGGTGCGGTGCAATACCAATGATATGGTGCGCGCGGTCGCAGCCCCAAAAAGTCTATGCTGTTGAGATACAGCAGTGTGCGTGCAGCATGGCTAGGCGCTCCGCAGAGATGAACGGCTTTGAAAACAAGATACAGGTTTTAGAGTGCGATATCAAGGAACTGCATGAAAAATCGGCAATACCATATGGGCTTGACCGGATAGTCTGCAACCCACCTTACCATGAAGCCGGTGCAGGTTTACATGGGAGGAGTGCTGAAAGGCAGGCCGCATTTCATGAAACAGCCTGCACGTTTTCTGACATCGCCGCCGCCGCTGCTGCTTTCCTGCGCTGCGGGGGGCGTTTCTTTTGCTGTATGCGCCCGGAAAGGCTGTGTGGCACTTTGTTTTCGCTGCATGCGGCAGGGCTGGAGCCAAAGCGCATATGCTTTGTGCAGCAGAGGGAAAGTAGCGCCCCATCGCTTTTTTTGCTTCAGGCGGTGCGCGGCGGGAAGCCGGGCATAAAAGCCGAACCCGTGTTGATAATGGAGAATAAAGACGGCGGCGTTTCTGAAGAGATGCGTAGCATTTACGGTGATTACGGCCAGAACAGGGAGGGAGAAGGATGAGCGGAAAACTTGTTGTTGTAGGCACGCCTATTGGCAACCTTTCGGATTTTTCCCCGCGTGCGGTGCAGGCGCTTTCAGACGCCGACTTTATCGCTGCAGAGGATACGCGTGTTACGAGAAAACTTCTGAGCCATTTTAATATCCATAAACCAATGATAAGCTATTTTGAGCACAATAAATATCAGCGCGGCGACAAGATCTGTGACCGTATGGAGCATGGCGAGATATGTGCGCTTGTTTCAGATGCGGGAATGCCTGCCATCTCGGACCCGGGCGAACTGCTGGTGCGCCAGTGCGCTGAACGCGGCATACCTGTATTTGTTGTGCCTGGGCCGAGCGCCGTTGTTTCGGCGCTTGCCGTTTCAGGGCTGCCAACAGGGCGCTTTACTTTTGAAGGCTTCCTGAGCGTAAATAAAAAAAGCCGCAGGGAGCACCTTGCGGAACTGAAAAATGAGCACCGCACAATGGTGCTTTATGAAGCGCCGCATAAGCTGGCAGACACTTTGGTAGATTTGTTGTCTGCACTGGGCGACCGCCGCATTTCCATTGTGCGTGAGCTTACGAAGATACATGAGGAAGTAATACGCACAACACTTTCGGAAGCGGCAAAGCGGTACGAAGGCGGGAGTGCAAAAGGAGAATTCGTCCTTGTTGTGGAAGGGGCACCACGCACGCCTCCGGAGCCGGAACCTGAGCAGAAAGCAATTTCGATTGCCGAAGGCTATCTCGAGCAAGGTCTTTCTGCCTCTGAGGCAGCAAAACGGGCTTCTTCAGAAACAGGGCGAAAGAAAAACGAGATTTATCGACAGATAGCCGATAAAAAAAACAGGCCCCATAAAGATGAGCCCGGTGTTGATGTACATCACGGGCCGCCTTTATAAGGCCATGCTGGTTTATTGAGGTGGTAATTCTACTATATTTTTTTCCGGATACAGGGAATAGACAATGTAAAAGGTTTTGCCCTGAATATGTGGCCATTCCGATTTGCTGAAACTGGCTCTATTTAGCGGCACAGGCATTTTTAAAACTTTATGCTCGTATTTATTTAATTCCAGGTTCATGCCGCATTTGTTGTAGTAAGCCATGAGGGGAAAATCAAACTGCAAGGAAAAGCTGCCTGATTCAAGATGGAAGGCAGTAAGGTCAACATTTATTGGCCTGTTTGCAGGGTTATAAAAATCCAGGTCTACAATTGCAATTTTTGTGTCACTTAAATCGCTGCGTGTGTCATCGGGGTTAAGTATATGCAATAATTCTTTATCGGATGCAAATTGCCCGCTGTCTAAAATCTTTTTACCTTTTACAGTTATTTTTGCACTTTCATAAATAAAAGGGCGGCCATAAGGGTGGACTATCTTTTTGCTCTCTGGAAATTTTGTGTTAACTGCATAAAACATTGCCACAAATACGCCTGCAAGCAGAATGACGAGCAGGGTTGTTGCCCAAACCTTAGCTTTATGTGTTTTATTCATAGGCAGTATCCTTCTCCGTGCGTATTATATTTGAAATGTTGCCTGACTTGATTTCTATTATCACATCACAGAGGCTGTCAATTTCATCGCGGTCATGGCATGAGAGTATAACAATGTGGTCTTTGCTTTTATAAGACTTTACTATTCCCCTTATTTTATTTACGGTTTCTTCATCGAGCGCATTGAATGGCTCGTCTAAAATGAGGAGTTTTGGTTTTTCCATTATTGCTGCAGCTATGCCGAGTTTCTGCTTCATGCCCAAAGAATATTTGCGGAAACTTTTTTTATCTTCGGGGTCAAGCCCTACACTTTTCATTGCGCTTTTTATGTCTCCGTCATTTATCCGGTTTTGTATCTGCGCAAGGAATTTTAAATTTTTAAATCCGCTGAAACTTGAGGTAAAGCCAGGGTTTTCGATAAGCACGCCCACGCTTTCAGGAAATGAGATATCCCTGCCTAATACTTTGCCGTCAATCTTGACTTCGCCGGAAGACGGGGTGATGAGCCCACACACAGCCCGCATGAGCATTGTTTTTCCGGAGCCGTTTTTACCTGTAAATCCATAGATGTGGCCGCTTTCAAGAGTGAGGCTAATATTGTTGAGGACGCAATTATGCGAAAGGTTTTTCGTATAATTGATTATTTCAATTTTCAAATGGCATGCCTCCTTTATATAATGTCTTTGCGCTTGATGATGGCCGCCCCTGCAAAAAAAGAAAATAGCAGCAGGCAGACGGCACTGATGAGGCCGTTTTTAACGCTTATGCTGCTGGCTGGTGAAAATAAAGTGTTCCTTTCAGCCATGGTGAAGTTGAAAATCAGCATTGGATGACAGCGGAAAGCGGCAGCAGCAATAAAGCATATACCTAAAATAAAACTGTAAATAGGCCTTATAACAAGGCTGAGCATCATGTGAAAAGATGAAACCGCAAGCGAAACTGCAAAAGGAAGAAGCAGGCAGGCTACAATAATTTCTCCATTGCTCGCTCCGTGTAAATTGATGTCGAAAAATTCGCTGCAGACATAGGGGTTTACAAGAGCAGAAAGTTTTCCAAATGCAGCGCTGGCACAGCAGGCAGACAAGACGAATAAAACATAGTAAAGTATAACCGACAGCATGCACCAGATGAATTTACCTGCCCACCATACCACTTTGGACTTCACCCTCAGGATAAATGAGCTTGCGCTTTTTTTCATGTCGTCAGATGCATAAAATGTTGTGAGGGACAATAAGTATGCGTAAAATCCGAACCAGAGTACAGAAAGCTTTATGCCCGTCTGGCTGCTTGCGTCAAACGGCTTATTTCCGGCAAAGACGTTAAGTATAAAGTCAAAAGTGCCTAATGCCCCGCTTATGCCGCTGGAATGCAGAAAATGGTTTGCATGGGCGGCAAACACAAAAGATGACAATATGAAAATGAACAGCGCCGCAGCATAGTATTTCCACCTGAGAACTATGCCGTACGAAATATCGTGCCGTATTAGCGGCCATAATCTTTTTGTTTTATGTGACAATAAAATCCTTCCTTTTTATCATCCTAAAAGAAAGACAGAAGAATAAAACAATAAATGCCGGCAAGACGCATATGTAAGTGATTTGCATTGATATGGGAAAATACTCGTTACCGACGTGCAGGTTGAAAATATTTTTGATGGCAAACTGGGCAAAGTCTGGAAACCTTACTGCCGACAACACAGCGGCGGCTAAAAACGAGATGATTTTTTTAAAGCGCAGGTTTATTAAGATCATGGCAGACGTGAAAAAAAGCAGCTTGAGAAAAATCCTAAGCAATGTAAGCGCTACTACGGTTAAAAGGCTGATATTCAGCGTATATCCACGGCTTTGGTAAAAACTGCTTGACTGTTCGCTCCAGTTTATCAACGAAGATACCATCAGGCCGGAAACCAGAAACGAAATCAATATAAGGCACACTGAAAATATAAGGGACAGGCATATGGATTTTATGCACTGGCCTTTTATAATGTATTTACGTGAACGAGACCTTAATATGAAGTTTGCTGTAATGTTCTGCTCTGATATTATAAAAATTATTGCTGATGTGAATAGGAGTATAAAGAAATTCATAAAGTAGCCGCTGTTTAATGAGTCAATGCAATCGCCTATACAAAGCTCACCGCCGCTGTCAAGTGCCAGGCGTTTTAGAGCAGAACAGTGAAGCAGCAGAAGAAACGGCATTAGAAATATCCATAGCATTATGAGTGGAAGCGCCTGTTTAGTGCTGCCTTTTAAATAATTAAAATCCTTTTTAGAGTTACAGCACATCTTTTTTTACTCCTGCAAAATAATAAGGGATAAATGAAACAGCAAAAAACAGCGCCGCTGTTACAGCAACAGTGAATGTTGTGTTTCCTATAGCATCGGTTGTTAAAAGCATGCGCACATCAAAGCCATCAAGGCCAAGCAGCTCACATAGCATTGACTCAAAAATATAAACAAAGAACGGGAAAAGCATGGGCAAGAAACTTTTGGAAGAGAAATATGTGATTCCAAGGGCCATGCATGCGATTAGGCCTGCAAACAGGAATGCAAGGCCGCAGTATGCAAGGATGTAAAGGAAAGGCCGGGAAAACAGCAGCCATGCCCATTTGTCGGAGGAAGCTATATTTGTGTAGGCATATGATGCTTCCGGAGCCATTGTTGGCAGAAAAGCCGCACAGGCTAAAAAACTTGCAAACATCGGCAGTGCCGCGGCGGTCCCGCCGCTTACAAAAACGGCTATGTACTTTGCAATGAGATAATTGCTTTTTTTAACCCGCGTGCATATGTTTTTAGCGCTCCCGCCGTTAATGTCAGCGTAGAATGAAGCACCGAAAGGCAGCACGGAAAGAAGCGGCAGGATAAGGTAGAAAATATTCTGCTGGATAAACATATTGTGGCTGCCAAGCCAGTTGGTATAGGAGGTTTCCAGAAAATCACACGGCATGATGCCGGCTGAAAAAGTATTGTTCTTCTCTATGCAGAAAGGCATCCTTTCTGCTAAGTACCATATTACCAAGGAGCCTGAAATAAGGATGGAAGCGAGAAAATACCTGTTGCAAAAGCTTCTTTTTATTTCCTCTTTAAGAATTCTTTTCATTTTCTGCCTCCTTGTAGGAGGAAACATGGCCGTTTTTGTCTACAACGGGCAGGCTGTCAAATTGCACCGGCTGTTTTCCGGAGTCTCCCGAGATGCAGAGAACCATAATACCATCCTTGTATTTTTTTAAAATGTCATCTTTTACGACGTATGCGAGGTTAAAGTTATAAACTTTGCCGGGCTTTAGTGAAATGATAAAATAATCCTTGTCAATTGAATTCAGGCCGCCGGAATTATATGTATAGGGCTCAATGCCGTAAATGCCGTCTTTTTCGCCTCTATTAAAAAGCAGTGTATAGCTGTTAACGCTGACAATGTGGTCTGTTTTACATTTATCCGTTACCGACAGATGTATGACTACATAGGAATAGCTGCCAATCGTATTGCCTGATGAATCCACATTTTCTGACCCATAAATGCGCTTGTCAAAATTGCCTTTCTTCTTTGTTATATCAATGCCATTGACTTTAAATACCATGTCGCGGTATACAGTGTCCGAAGCGTCTTTTCCTTCGATATGCTGCAGAGAATATTCCGCTCCGTTTTTAAGCAGCGCCTCTCTCGTAATTTTGCGGTTTGAGCTTAAGCTGCTCCCGGAGGCAACTGCGCTGTTGCCTGTAGTCCGGTTATTTTCACTTGGCTTCGGTGCAAAAATAGAGTCGGAGGAAATAATGCCGTCTTTATGAAGCACACCAACAGTAGCCCCGCCTGCCAGCACAATGCAGATTATCAGAATGGCAACGGTAGAGATCTTTTTATTCATATAAGGACTCCTTACTTAAGAAAAAGCAGGCCCATAACTGCTTTGATTTTAGCTATGGGCCTGCTTTCTACTAATTAAATGCTATCTGGACTCCAATAAAAAGTGTAGTCTACATATTCTCGCTGCATAATGAAGCCGATATCAGCATAGTAATAATGATCTTCATTTACATAATTGGGCAAATAGTAATACCAACCTGGCGGTACTCGCTTTTGGTTTTTAGAAGCCCCATCATAAGTATTATGACCATAATACCGATCTACACAATCACCATAGATATTACTATTAGGATTATTGGTTCTTTCTACCCAACAATATAAATTGCTGACATTGCTTTTTGCACTTTTACATAAGCGGAAGAGCTATTTCGTTTTTCCCTGAAACCAGTTCCATAAGTGTTCCGCCACTGTTATCTTATTGCCTTTACGGTACAAACAGTGTCATGATAATTACCATCATATGGGTTGTATGCATATGCTGGCAGAGTACCTGCCGATAAAATAAAAATTGAGACGAGGCAACCACTGACAACTCTTTTGAAATTTTTCACGACAACCAATCCCTTAATTAAGATTTTTATCCTAATTAATAATACCATTTGAGAAAAAACTTGTCAATATGTGTAAAACAAATTAATTGTAAATATTTGTCACGCTACGATGCACACAGCGAATAATTAATGTCAGGTTATGTTAATGGTGCGTTTATTCTCCTGTTTCACGTGTACCACCGTTTTCCAGAACGACTGAGGAAGTGGGATATGCAAGCGAAACATGGCTTTCGTCTAATATTTCGAGGATGGCGTAATAAATGCTTTCACGGACTCGAAGGTATTCTGTGTAGTCTGAAGCAACGGTGTAGTAATAGACATCGAAATTTATTCCGCTTTCGCCGAGGCTGCTAAGCGAGACAGCAAAAGTGCCGTTTTCAATATCAGTGCTTTCAGCAAGCAGGCGGCGTATCTTTTCGGCGCACGACTTCAGCTGTTCTGCTGGCGCACCGTATTTTATGGCCAATGTGAACTCTACGCGCCGTTTCCCCATGCGGCTGTAGTTTGCAACTGGCGCTGAAGCCACCATGGAGTTTGGCACTGTCACCACTGCCTGCGAGTATGTGCGGATTTTAAGGCTGCGGAAATTTATATCCTCTATTGTCCCTTCTACGTCACCGGTGCGTACCCAGTCACCTATGGAAAACGGGTGGTCAAGAAGAATTACAAGCCCACCGAAGAGATTTGCAAGCATGTCTTTTGCCGCAAGGGCGAACGCCAGGCCGCCAAGGCCGAGGCCGGCAAGCAGCCCGCTTATGCTGAAGCTCCATTCCTGCGCGATAATCAGCACCGCGAGTGATATAAGTACGAAATGAATTATGCCCGAAAAGACCGGCATGAGGACCTGGTCTGCTTTAATGTCGAATTTTTTGGCGAAAGCAGTCCTGTTCATCTCAATGCTGTCTGACATGCGGTAAAATCCCCATGTGACGGCAATTACAAGGAAACTGCGGAAACACTTCGCAATATTTGCAGCAGCCACCGGGCTCTTCTGAACTGCACGGCAGTTGCTCAGCGCCACATAGAGGCCGATTGCAACCAATGTGAAGTGCATGGGCCTGTGGAAGCTATAGTCAATTTTTTCTCCCCATGTGCGGCCTGACTTTTTTGAAATCTTTTTTAGTAGGCGGGACAGGCAGTTTACAGCGGGGACACTGAGAAAGAAAAAGAGAAAAAATATTGCAGCCGGAATAAAAAAATTCCGTACGAAACCGCTGTTCAAAAAGTCATACATATTTTACCTTCCATATGCCGATGGCAGAGCCTTGCCTTATGCGAAATCCGCAGTTAAACAATCTGCCACGGGTTTTCTTTGCCCTGCGAAAAAAGCAGGCAGCTTTTAATCGAGTTCTCTACAATATCGCTTACTGCCTGGTCAGTGTAGAATGCTGTGTGAGGCGTTACGATAACGTTGGGAAAAGATTTAAGTAGGGACATCCCCCTGTTTTTCAGTATGTCACACTCATGGTTGCGGTAGTACAGGCCTGCTTCGTTTTCCACAACGTCAAGCGCTGCACCGCCAATTTTTCCGCTTTCGACAGCATCTATGAAAGCGGGAGTGTCAATAAGCGAACCGCGCGCAGTGTTGACAATAAAAACGCCGTCTTTCATTAACGCTATTGTTTCTTTGTTTATGAGGTGGTAATTGTCTTTTGTTGCGGGCATGTGCATTGTGATTACGTCGCTTTCTGCAAACAGCTGCTTGAGCGGCACATATTTGCCGAAAGACTTTACCTCTTCGTTTTCATACAGGTCGTAAGCGACAATGTGGCAGCCAAATGCGCTGAGGCGCTTAGCAACGAGCCGCCCTATACGCCCTGTGCCTATTACACCGACAGTCAGGTTGTGCAGCTCTACTCCCTGCAGGCCGTTGAGTGAAAAGTCCTGTGCCCTGCTGCGAAGGGCTATTGATTTGATTTTGCGTGTTGCCATCAGTATAAGCATGACAGTGTAGTCGGCTACGCTGTTTGTGGTGTAGCTCACGTTGCCGATATGCATGCCGATTTTTTTTGCTGCGCTTATATCTATATGGTCGTAGCCAATGCTGCGCGTGGAGATGAAACGGATTCCCGCATCATAAAATTTCTGGATAAGCTCAGCGCCAACCGGTGTAGTCATTATGCTTATGCAGCGGCATCCTGCTGCTTTGTCGATAGTTTCTGCTGATGGCACTCCCTTTTCGAGAACAAGGTCAATGCCGTATTTCGGCGCGAATTTTTTAAAATATACAAGTTCGTCAGGGCGGTAATTATAAGCTGTCATTTTCATGGTGTAAAGGTCTCCTTTTCATTTTTAAGACATTTGTTATTACAGATGCAGCATCAGGTCGAGCCTTTTATGCAATTCCCCGATATGCCTGAGCGTTTTGCTGTTAGTTACTTTTCGGCCTGAGCGGTAATATTCTACAGAAGGCTTAGGACTTTCGGGAAGCATTTTTTCTTTTAAAATATCCGCAAGGTGATTTACAGTGCCTGCGCTGCCGTCAATTATATTGGTGTCGGCCGGGAAAATTTTGCGGAATGTGTCTTTGAAAAAATTGAAATGTGTGCATCCGAGCACGAGTGTAGAGTATGCTTGCAGGTCATATCCTGCAAGCATGCTGTGCAGGTATGATGTGATTTCAGGTGACTGGAAAATGCCGCGCTCTGCAAACCTTACGAGCTTCGGCAGCGGAAGCAGGTCGACAAGATGCGTTTCGTCGACTTGGGCAATCAGGTTTTTGAGCTTTTCTTCGCGGACCGTTACAGGTGTTGCAACTACCATAATGCGCTTGCCGCCGCATTCTTTTACGGCCGGCTTTACAGCAGGCTCTATGCCGAGAATCGGGATGCTGTATTTTTTCCGCAGATATTCTATAGCTACACTTGTAGCTGTGTTGCAGGCGATGACGACTGCACCGGTACCCTTTTGCAGCATGAACTGCACTGCGCCGTCAACGTAGCTGACGATTTCCTCTTTCGGCTTTTCACCGTAGGGGACATGGTCGGAGTCTGCATAAAAGATATACTCCTCGTTCGGCAGCAACAGCATTGCCTGGTGCAGCACGGTAAGCCCGCCAATGCCAGAATCAAAAATGCCGATTTTCAATTTTCTGTTTCCTCCGAAGATTTATAATGGATTTCGCAGCAGATGCTTGACTGCTATGGGATCCGTTGCCTATTATAAACGGAATATAACTAAGACGCAAGAGACAAGCCGCCATAATGAAAAAAGGAAAGAGGAAATACTGCCATACATTCAAAATTCATGCCATGAAGGCTTATCAATAAATATATTGTTGCGTGGGATAATAGCGGCGAACCTGATGCCGCTGAAAATATATGGCGGAAAACTCTTTATTCCCCAAAATATTTTCAAATTGTGATTTGCTTTTGCTGGTGCTATAATATTGCCAAATGCAGAGAAGAGGGAAACCACATATGAAAAATCATAGGGTGACAATGCGCGACATTGCGAAGGCGTGCGGAATTTCCGTCGCCACTGTTTCTTATGTGCTGAACCACTCGGAAAAGGAAAAAATTACCCACAAAACGCGGCTGAAGGTGCTGGAGGCAGCTGCGCGGTTGCACTATGAACCGCCCACGCCCAAAACATCAAAAAAAACGTGCAGTGGGCTTGTGGCAGTGATAATAACCATTAAGGAAAATAATACTTTTGGGAAAAAAGCAATGTACTACGACCTTGCGGCGGAGCTGAGCCATCAGCTTATGCAGTCCGGTTATGAGACGGTGTTCATAGTTACAAAGGACCTGCCAGGCGAGACAGACGTTTTGAAAAAACACCGCCTTGATGCTGTGTTCCTGATTGATATTGACGACTGCTCGGTAAAGAAACTGCTGAAAAACTATTACGTGCCGATACTTTTGCTTAACTGCATGGTAGGCAACCCGCTTTTCTGTGAAATACGCCCAAATTTTCCATCGCTGCTTGCACGCTCAAAGACTATGCTTGACTCAGAACGTCTTTTCCTTGTAACGGAGGATTTCTGCTGCCAAAAGCAGATGGAACAGTTTACGGACTATTTCCTTCCACGCGACATATATATAAACACGGGCTATGCTGCCGGCATGGCAGCTTTTCTGCAGAACCATAAAGGCCAGAAAGGCGTTGTGCTGGGGGACATGCTCGGTATGCAGGTGCAAAGCCTTTTCTCAAGAAAAGATATTGTTGTTGTTTCGAGCCTCGAAAACACTGAATGGATGCCGCACGATATGAATTTGCTGCGGATACCGAACAGGGCCGTCGCTTCAGTCGCGGTGAAAACCATGAAGAATATGATATCGTTTGGCTACCGGCCAGGAGGCAATAACTGCATCCTTTTAGATAGCGAGCCGGCATAAAGATACTTAAAGGCAGTGCCGGAAAAAACGCCGGCGCTTTTTTTGACTTGGAATGTGACTGTATTGTCAAATATATTCTGCAGGAATATAATTGGTTTAGCATTAGCAGGCCGGTAATATTTTTTATTTGCTTTTAAAAGGGAGTGTTCTTTTTGAAGTATGGAATTCGCACACCTTCGCTGAAAAAATCGCTGTCAGCACGGACAGCGGGAAGGGCAAAGCGCGCGGTGAAAAAAGCATTTATCCCCGGATATGGGCGCAAGGGCATGGGATGGCTTACCAACCCAAGGAAGGCTGCATACAATAAAATTTATCATAAAACTTCAGTAAGCCTGTTTAAGATGTTTAAGTGAGCAGGCATTAAATGTAGGATGAATGGGGCTGCATTATTTATGGTACAGAAGCAGGTAAAATCAAAAAAACGCGTTGCAGACCACGGAGAAGTCTTTACAGCAGACCGTGAAGTAAATGCAATGCTTGACTTAGTAAAAACAGAAACAGAACGCATAGACAGCCGCTTTTTGGAACCGGCCTGCGGCAACGGCAACTTCCTTGCAGAGATAATGCGCCGCAAGCTTGCTGCAGTAAAAAAACAGTATGGGAAAAATCCGGCAGACTTTGAAAAATATGCGGTGATGGCGGCAACAAGCGTATATGGCGTAGATATTCTCGAAGACAATGTCAAAGAATGCCGCAGACGCATTTTCAATATTTGGAATAAATCATACACTGCGAACTGCCGGGAGGAGGCAAATGAGCCGTGCCGCATTGCCGTAAAATATATTTTGAAGCGCAATATTCTATGGGGAAATGCTCTTGATATGAAAATGACCGATGGCAAACCGATTATTTTTTCAGAATGGTCTTTTGTGACAGGAAATCTTGTTAAGCGCCGCGATTTTCGCCTTGACGTGCTCATGAAAGAACAAGGAAAGGAAGACACAAGAAACGACCAGATGTGCCTTGCTTCATATGAGGTTAACGCGGATAATGAGGTGAACTGGGAGTATGACCCCGAGGCAAGAAGTGCCATACCGAAGCCAATAAGGGAATTCCCTCTGACCGACTATCGGGAAGTGCAGCGGTATGAGTAAATCCCGATACATGGCCACCTATAAGCCAGACGTGCTCTCATGCCTTGCCAACCTCAGCAACGATGAGGTATTCACGCCGCCGAAGGTCGCCAAGGCAATGCTTGACATGCTGCCTCAGGAGCTGTTCGAAAATCCGGGTACAACTTTCCTTGACCCCGTATGCAAAACAGGCGTGTTTTTGCGCGAAATTGCAAAGCGCCTGATGAAAGGGCTTGCTACGTCGATTCCGGACGAGCAGGCACGGCGCGACCATATTTTTCATAGGCAGATTTTCGGTATCGCCATAACGGAGCTTACAAGCCTTATGGCGCGCAGGAGCCTTTATTGCTCGAAATATCCTAACGGATATTACTCTGTTACGAAGTTTGACAATCCGGAAGGGAATATCCGCTATAAAAATATGCGGCACCGCTGGAAAAATGGGCACTGCGTTTTCTGCGGCGCCTCGGAAGAAAAATTTGGGGACGTAAAGCGCAAAGGGCTTGAGTCCTACGCTTATGAGTTTATACATACGACAAGACCGGAGGACATTTTTAAAATGAAGTTCGATGTAATTATAGGCAATCCGCCGTACCAGCTCAGCGACGGGGGAGCCAAAGCAAGCGCAACGCCGATTTATCAAAAATTTGTTGAACAAGCGAAAAAGTTAAATCCGCGCTATCTTTCTATGATTATCCCTGCCAGATGGTACGGCGGCGGGAAGAGATTGGACAACTTTCGCCATGAAATGATAACCGACAAGCGCATCAGAGTCCTTCACGATTTTTTGAATTCAACGGACTGCTTCGGCAGCGAAGTCGAAATCAAAGGCGGAATCTGCTATTTTCTCTGGGACCGCGATGACCAGGGGAAATGTAAAATATATACTCATACCAGCGGCCAGGTTGCGGAATTGTCAGAACGTTACTTACAGGAAGGTACCAGTGACGTCTTCATACGGTATAACCAAGGCGTTTCAATTTATCAGAAAGTCTTTCAAGTTGGAGAACATACGTTCGATTCTCTTGTTAGCTCGCAGAAACCATTTGGCCTGCGGACTTATGCTCATGGCAAGAAAGAGCCTTTCAGCGGGGCTGTAAAACTGTATCAGAACGGTGGGGTGGGGTATATCAAGCGTTCTGTTGTACTTCGCAACCAGGAATGGGTCGATAAATATAAGATTTATATATCTGCGGCATATAACGCGGGTGACAATTATCCACATCAAATTCTTGGGAAACCAATTTTGGGAGAACGGGGGACATGCTGTTCCGAAACATACGTTGTGATTGGACCGTTTGAAACGGAATGCCAGGCGAAAAATGCCATTTCATATATCTGCACAAAGTTTTTCCGCTTTTTGGTGATGCTCAAGAAAACATCTCAGCATGCTGCGGCGCAGGTCTATTCTTTTGTCCCCATTCAGGACTTTTCAAAGCCATGGACTGACAAAGAGTTATATGCAAAGTATGGATTGACGGAAACAGAAATCAACTTTATTGAATCTATGATAAAGCCAATGAAAACTGCTGAAGGTGAAACGAATGGCCAAAAATGACTTTTTTGCCCAGCGCCCGGAAATTCACCCGATGATTTACGCATATGAGGAAAACAACCCAAAATACAAGGGGCTTTTGAAAGTCGGGTATACGGCTATAGGTGTGGAAAAACGAGTAGCGCAGCAGTATCCGGTGAAGCGGCCTGACGGCAGCGTACCTTACAGGATCGTCTTGCGGGAACCGGCAATGTACCCTGATGGCACCGCCTTTACAGACAAAGACGTCCACCGCGCGCTGAAAAAACGCGGCATAGAGTGCGTAGGTGGGGAATGGTACCGCTGCACGCTGAACGACGTGAGGGCGGCGGTTATTGCCGTGCGCAGCGGTACGGATAATGCTGAAAACCGGACGAAAACATTTAAAATGAGGCCTGAGCAGGAAGATGCGGTTGGGCGGACGATAAGATATTATGAGTCGGAGCGGAAAGCACGGCCAAGTCATGCGCCTAAATTTCTGTGGAATGCTAAAATGCGCTTTGGCAAAACGTTTGCGGCATATGAGCTCGCGAAGCGTATGAAACTGAAGCGCATTTTGATTTTAACTTTTAAGCCTGCGGCACAGAGCGCGTGGCGTGAAGACCTACTGACGCACGTAGACTTTGAAGGCTGGCAGTTTATCTGCCGGCCGCGTGACATACAAGAGCCTCCAATGGATGAACAGTACGAAAAAGCCGACAAAAGCAGGCCGATTGTATGCTTCGGTTCGTTCCAGAATCTTCTCGGCGTCAATAAGCAAACAGGAGGAATCAAAGCGTCCAACGAGTGGATCCATACCATGAACTGGGACATTGTAATATTTGACGAATACCATTTTGGCGCGTGGCGCGCAAACGCTAAAAAGCTGTTCGAGCAGGAAGACGAGGACGAGTACGACTCATTCGACGTGGAGAAATACCAAAAAGAAGAAGCGGGCGATGCCTACAACGAAACATTTCTGCCAATTACGACTTCATACTACCTCTTTCTTTCCGGCACGCCGTTTCGGGCGCTTAGCTGTGGTGAATTTGGTGAGAACCAGATTTTCAGCTGGACGTACTCGGACGAGCAAAGGGAAAAAGAAGAACACCGCAGCGATCCTGAAAGCCCATATGCCACTTTGCCGCGCATGGTTTTGATGGCGTATAAAATTCCGGATGAGGTGGAGAAAATCGCGAGGAAAGGCGAATCCGACGAATTTGGCCTCAATACTTTCTTCGCGGCAAAGGGCAACGGCGACAGCGCCGAGTTCGTGCATAAGGAATATGTGCAGAAATGGCTCGATTTTATCCGCGGGGCATACTTCCCATCCTCTGTAGATGCGCTGAAGCTCGGGGAAAACAAGAGGCCCGCCTTTCCTTATTCGAATGCACGGCTGCTGAGTGTTCTCACACATACCGTCTGGTTTCTTCCGAATGTGGCTTCATGCTATGCCATGCGGAACCTTCTGGCAGAACGGCAGAATACTTTTTACCACGGCTACAACGTTGTAGTCTGTGCGGGGCCGGAAGTAGGCAACGGCGAGCAGGCACTTGAACCGGTGAGAAAGGCGATGGGCAAAGACCCCCTCAACACAAAGACTATTACTCTTACGTGCGGCAAGCTTGTAACGGGCGTAACAGTCCGTCCGTGGACCGGGATATTTATGCTGAGGGATCTTTCAAGCCCTGAAACGTATTTTCAGGCGGCGTTCCGTGTACAGAGCCCGTGGACTTTGCCAGATGACACAGGCAAGGAAAAAATAATAAAGAATGAATGCTATGTTTTCGATTTTGCCCTTAACCGCGCGCTCCACGAGATTTCGGAGTACAGCTGCCAGCTTGACCTCAAAGAGGGCAGCCTTGAAAAAAAGGTTGGGGAATTTATAAACTTTCTCCCTGTCCTTGCATATGACGGCAGCTCGATGGTGCCGGTTGATGCAGAGGATATACTCAGTTTTGCTGTGACCGGCACATCAACGACGATGCTTGCGAGGCGCTGGGGAAGTGCACTGCTTGTCAATGTTGACAACGAGACATTGGCCAGAATTTTAAGCAATCCGAAAGCGCTTGAAGCCATGAACAAAATCGAAGGTTTCAGGAATATAAACCTTGGCAATGATATCAACATGATAATTAATAAGTCGGAAGCTGTTAAAAACGTAAGGAAAGAAAAAGAAAGAATCACGCCGGAAGAAAAGAAAACCCTTACCGATGAGGAGAAAGAGTATAAGTCCAAACGCCGCGAGATTCAGAGAAAGCTGATGGGATTTGCCACGCGTATTCCGATATTTATGTATCTTTCAGATTTTCGCGAGGAGACTTTGCATGATGTTATTACAAAACTTGAACCCGGCCTTTTCAAAAAAGTTACGGGGCTGGAAGTCGAAGATTTTGAGCTTCTCGTTTCGCTGAACGTATTTAACAGCAGTCTTATGAATGAATCGGTTTATATGTTCAAGCGCTATGAAGATGCGAGCCTTAACTATACCGGCATAAACAGGCACGCCAATGAACGGGTTGGGCTGTACGATACGGTCCTGTCGCGTGAAGATTACGATGAATTGGCAAAGCAGCAGAAAGCGACGGAAATTGCCCCGCCTGCAAAAAAATCTTCCACCACAGCACAACATTCAAAATCCGGTGGCAAAGAATACGAAACAGGTATCTTAAGCTTGAAGTCAGATTAAGCCGTTTATCATAAAAAATTTGGCGAGGGATAAGTTGTTTGGCTTACAAAGAGCAGGGCTGCCGGCAGGTCCAGCAAAGGTGAAAAGACTTTTACCACCCTTGATGCCATAAAGCAGAAATTCATAAAAGCAGAGAAATAAACCGAATTAATGCTTTTCATACCGACTGCGTAAGCTCCTATGTTTTATTAGCCTTTTGTGCCGTAATTTTCCAGCACCAACTAAATAGAGAAAGGCACAGCCATTGCTTTCAAATGCAGACTTTAAGCGCTGAATTCCCAATCAGGCAAAAAAGTCAAAAACTTTGCTGAAAACTTTCTGATTATGTAACTTTTTTTTCTTGATAGGCTTCCTTTAACCGTGTATAATTATAAATAAGGTTTTCATATTAGAAAATTAAAAAAATATCGTGGGAGATTTACATAAATGGATTTTCCAGATTCCATACTGTGTATGTCTGTTTGCAGGCACATGGCAAAGGAGTTATCAGCTGTCGGAAAGGATGCGACAGTTTGACATTTCCCAACCTGTATTTTATTTTTGCTTTTTTGCCATGTGCTTTGATCGCTTATTATCTTGTGCCGGAAAAATATAAAAATTATGTGTTGTTGCTAAGCAGCGTAATTTTTTACGGGTTTGGTTCATGGTGGCAGACTGGCCTTCTCGCGGCCGACACCATCGCAAATTACTTTATGACGGGCCTGTTTTCCGGTAAAAATGCCAAAAATCCACACAGGCGTGAAATGTTTGCGCTGACCGTAGCGGCTAATGTGGCGCTACTGGTATGGTTTAAATGCCATCCCCCGATTCCGGTCGGGATCAGTTTTTACACGTTCCAGATAATTGCTTACCAGATCGACGTTTACCGAAACGATATACCGCGCGAGGATTCCCTTTTGCGGTTCGGCACATACACGTTTTTATTTCCAAAGCTGCAGGAAGGGCCAATAACGCGCTATGATGAAGTATCAGATCAGCTTAAGCGCCATGTATGCCAAAAGGAAAACCTCGAATATGGGTTCCGCATTTTCGTGGTCGGCCTATCGTATAAAGTCCTCCTTGCCGATAAAATAAGCGGGCTGTGGAAGCAGCTTTCGATTATCGGCTATGAATCTGTTTCAACGCCTATGGCATGGCTCGGCATGTGGGCTTATACGCTGCAGCTCTATTTTGACTTTCACGGCTACTCGCTCATGGCTATCGGCATAGGGCGTATGTTCGGTTTTATGCTGCCGAAAAACTTCGTTACACCTTATGGCTCAACATCCGTTTCGGAATTTTATCGCCGCTGGCATGCGACGCTCGGCAGATGGTTCCGCGACTACATCTATATTCCGCTTGGCGGTAGCCGAGCCGGAATAAAGCGCACGATTTTAAACCTGCTTGTTGTCTGGACGCTGACCGGGTTGTGGCACGGCGTAAAATGGAACTTCGTTTTCTGGGGCCTTTCGCTTTTTGTACTCATTGCCATTGAAAAGCTTTTCCTCAGGAAATGGCTTGACAGCCACCCGATTGTCGGGCATATTTATCTGCTGCTTGTTATTCCGCTGACATGGATGCTGTTTGCTAACACCGATGTTTCATCTATTGGGATTTATTTTTCCCGCCTGTTTCCGGTTGTTTCGGCGGGCATAGATGTCAACTTATGTGACTTTTCAGAGTATGGGCTCAGTTATGCGCCATATCTGCTGGCTGGTGTTGCATGCCTTTTCCCACAGCCTGAAAAATTTCTGCTGGGCACGAAGAAATACCAGAAAGCTGTTGTTGCCATACTTTCCGTCCTGTTTTGGGTGTGTGTTGTTTCAATACACAGGAGTGCAAGCAATCCGTTTATGTATCTGCAGTTTTAAGGGAAGGCCAAACATAATGAAAGCTTTTATGAAAAAATGTCCGCTTGTGATGGTGACTATTGTTATTGCTTTGGTGGTTGCTGCTACAGTGGTGGTTAAAAGCTTTGCTTTTCCTGCTGCTGGAAACAAGGCTCAGGAGACGCACGGCAATGTCTCCTCATCACTGCCGCAGTCGGCGGTATCTTCTTCATGCGCCCCATCTAATGTTGCGGGCAGCAGTAAAACTGTTTCGTCTGCCGGTTCTGCCGCATCACATATGCAGCATAAGCCAGGCAGCAGTGCTCAAAAAAGGGCATCGGGTTTTAAATCATCCGGAAAGGAATATTTCAGCGATGCACTTTTCGTGGGCGACAGCCTTACGGAGGGCTTTAAAGACTATGGTGGCATCGACAATGCCAGCTATTTTTGCCACGTGGGGCTCAGCATTTACCAGCTTTTTGAGCATCCGAAAACGGATTTTTCAACAGGCCTTACTCTTGAGCAGACCTTGAGAAAGAAAAAATATGGAAAAATCTATATGCTTCTTGGTATAAACGAAATTGGCACAGGAAGTACAGATTACTTCGTGCGTCACTATTCGAACGCAGTTACAAAAATACGGTCTCTGCAGCCGGATGCTGTGATTTATATCCAATCTATCCTTTATGTTACGCCGAGCAAGGCTTCAGGGGAATCTGTTTTTAATAATACAAATGTAAGAAAGCGCAACAGCGGCCTTAAAACACTTGCAGATGGGAAAAACGTTTTTTACCTCAACATAGACTCTGCCATTGATGACGGGAACGGCAATATGCATGAAGAGTATTCGGGCGACGGTGTTCACCTGAAGGCAAAATATTATCCTCTGCTTAGCACATATATTGAGGAGCATACTGTTTAGGTTTATAATAATTAATTAAGGTTTTGTGAAATAAGGCAATGCCGTCATGCCACTTACGGTGGTTGCTTACGGAAAGCGGGAAGAAAGTTATGGAGAAAAGGTCTTCACATGGCGATGCGGGCAGAAAACTTATGGCCAAAACAGTTGTTGCCTGCGCTTTGCTTGCGGGAGCATGCACAGCCAGCCTGACAGCGTGCAATACTGCTGCCAATAATATGCCAAGCCAGCCTGGAAGCAGCGCAGTATCGTCACAGGCGTCTTCTGAAGTATCGGATTTGCCGCAGCCGCCTGAATCCGAGAAAAAATCTCCAAAGAGCGTTTCCTCCGAGAAAAAACGGACGGGCAGCAAAAGCTCTTCTGTGGTTGCTGTAAAAACAGAAAAGCAGGCTGCTGACAAGATCAAAAAAACAGTTTCTCTGGACTGGAAACGCTACAGGCTGAAAAAGACGGGAACTGTCACGATAGATAACGTGCAGTACTGGGAATTTGAGATGTGGCATGGCTCATCATTCCAGAGCCCGTTTATCCTTGTAAACCCGAAAACCGGCTCTGTGTTCACATGGGCAGTGTCAGACAAAGCCCTTGTGCCGGCGGCACAGGATCAGGCGTTCAGTAAGACGCCCCATACATTTACAGCGGCAGTTTACGATTTTACCATGAACGGCGTTACAATGAAGACAGACAGCGGTACAAAATTCACTGTGCCGAGCCATAACGATACAATAGATATGTCTGGCTTAAAAAATATAACGTACGGCGACAAGGTAAAAATCACGTACACAGGTGTTAAAAACGGCGATGATATGTCACGCGTCTTTTTTACCAAAGTTGAGAAAATCAGCTGATGATGCTGTATGGCTTTTTAACCTAAAGGCAAATGGGCTGATAATCGGTTACTGAAGTCGGCAGCGTAAGCGCGGACTCTGACGGAAAAAATTCCGCAGCCGTGTAAAAGATGTAAAAAAACATTTAGCCTGATATCGGGAGACTGAAAAATATATTTTAAAGTTATTGCATCATGTGAGAAAGCCTGTTATAATTTTAACGAAGTTATAAATCTAAGAGGTCGGACTTTTTTGACAGTGCCAAAGCAGAAATGCAGGCCGCATGACGGGAGCAAAAAATATGATTTTAGTTCTTGATATCGGCAATACAAACATAACGATAGGCGTTTACAAGGGGAAGGAGCTTTTATTCGTTTCGCGCATGGCGACAGACAGAACGCGTATGGAAGACCAGTATGCCATTGAGCTGCGGGAGATCCTTTCGCTTTATGGCATTTCGGCTGATGAGATATCCGGGGTGGCCGTAAGCTCTGTTGTGCCTTCGGTGAACCGCCCGATTCTTAATGCAATCCGTAAGTTTATGAATGCAGAAGTTATTTGTATTGGGCCAAAGACGAAAACAGGGATTACGATTGATGACCAGCGTGCCGAAACGATTGGGGCAGACCTGCTTGTAGGGTGTGTTGCGGCGGCGAATATGTTCAGTGGGCCGTGCATTGTTCTCGATATGGGCACGGCTACAACATTTATGGTGATTGATGAAAACAGGCACCTGTTAGGCGGTGCCATTGCGCCTGGCGTAGGTGTCTCCCTTGACGCCCTTACAGGACGCACAGAGCAGCTTCCGTCGGTTAGCCTTGAGGCTCCAAAGCATGTAATTGGGCGCAATACAGATGAATGTATGCGTTCGGGGCTTATAGACGGGGCTGCATGCATGATAGACGGAATGTGCGACCGTATGGAACATGAGCTCAGCAAAGAATGCAATGTCGTTGCAACCGGCGGCCTTGCCGGAGAGATTGTGCGTCAGTGCCGGCGTAAGATTATACACTGTGATACGCTGCTTCTTGAGGGCCTGCGACTGATTTATGGGATGAACTGCACCTGAATATAATATTAAAATGCACGCTGCCGCCTGCTTAAAAAACAGGCGGCAGCTTCGCAATTAATTTGCTTACTGTTTCATTTCATGGGCTTCCCGCGCCGGTTCCTTGTCGCCATCGACCAGCATGTGGATGCACCAGAAGGCAGCAACTGCAACAATTACAAATACTATTCGGCTGCCGAGCGCAAGCTGGCCGCCGAATATCCAGCCTATTACGTCGAATCCGAAAAGCCCTATACAGCCCCAGTTAAGGCCGCCGATTATCAGAATCGTCAAAGCAATTTTGTCCAGTGTAATCTCCCCCTTTCGCATATAGGTTTTCCAAAAAACAAAAAGATATTTACAAAAGGCCGCTTCTGCGCTATGCTTATAAGGGAGTATAAATGCAAATGGTTTGCATTTTTAGAAAGCACAGTTTTTAATTTTTATTGGTTTTTTTATAAAATCATAGCTGTGCTGTGGGAATAAATGCCTTTAGGCCACGTAGAACCATTGCCAACAGCAATGGTTTCAGTAAGCAGCAGCCATTTTCAGTGCAGTGCCGAGGGCGCTTTTATAAAAACGGTGTAAAAGGGGTCATTGCAATGAAGCAAAATAAGCCGGAAGCCGACCGCCTGAAAAAGTGCGGGCTGAAAAACACACGGCGGCGTGACAGCGTGCTGCACGTTTTGGAAGAAAGCAGCCAGCCGATGACTGCAGAGCAGATTTTTTTTCGCCTTAAATCGCAGAAGATAAGCATAAGCCTTTCGACAGTGTACCGCATCCTTGACGTGCTTGCCGCAAAAGCAATCGTCCTCAAAGTTAGCAGCGCTGAAAGCGGAAGCGCCATGTTTGAGATTAACCGCAAAACACACCGCCATTATTTAATCTGCCTCGGATGCCGCAAAATGATACCTGTAGAAAACTGCCCGCTCGGCAGCCTCGAGAAGCGCCTGGAAAAAGAGACAGGCTTTTCTGTAACAGGCCACAGGCTCGAAATTTACGGTTACTGCAGTGAATGCAAAAAACGTATGTGCAAAGATGCCGCAGCCGCTTCGCCGAAGAGGCCGCATCAATAAAATTGTAAAGACAATAAAAAAGAACCGGTTTGCAGATTTTCTGCAAACCGGTCATTTTATGCTTTACTGCACATGCAAAAACGCAATAGCAGAACTTAGGCTAAAAAATCAGCCCTGTTGCTCCTTCATTTTCGCAAAGCATTCACTGCAATATACCGGACGACCTTCTGTTGGTTGGAACGGTACCTTGCATGGAGCACCGCAGTTTGCACATACAGCATCATACATCTGACGCTGCGGCTTTTGACTCATCCTGCGGGACTTACGGCATTCCGGGCATCTTTTCGGTTCGTTGGTAAAGCCTTTTTCAGCATAGAACTCCTGTTCACCGGCAGTCCAAACGAACTCCTTCCCGCATTCCTGGCAGACTAACGTTTTGTCTTCAAACATAATTTTTACCTCACTCTGTGTGATTATTTTTTTGCCCTGGGACGGAGTTGAACCGACAACCTTTGGAATTACCAAATGCTCTTGCGTTAAGCTACTGGGGCATATATACGTTTGATATGTGTTTAGTGTATAGCAGATTTTTCTTATTGTCAAGCGATATTTTGAATTATTTGAAAAATATTTTGGTTTTTCCCCAAATTTCTAAAAATAAACCCTTAAATTCCATTTATTTTACACGAATATTATGCAGCGAATTCTTGATTTCTTGATTTACAGTATTTTTTAGATATGGCCTGTTCCATTCAGCGGAAACATTCCACCGTAACATATTTTATACTGCAATTTGAAAATTATTCGATTAAAATCTGTGTGTTGCCTTGCTGAAAACAAAAAAAAAGCAGCGGAACTGTGGAAAACCGTTAGCTCCGCTGCCTTTGGTGTAAATGGGTTTAGTTATTTACCAAAATAGCGTTTAAGAAGGCCCTCATATCCTTTGCCATGGCGGGCCTCGTCCTTGGCCATTTCGTGAACGGTGTCATGAATAGCATCATAGTTGAGCTCTTTTGCGCGCTTTGCAAGGGCGAGTTTGCCTGCACAGGCACCGGCTTCTGCCTGAACGCGCATCTCAAGGTTTTTCTTAGTGCTCTTTGTAAGCACTTCGCCGAGAAGCTCGGCAAATTTAGAAGCATGTTCAGCTTCTTCATATCCGTACTTGCGGAAAGCGGAGGCAATCTCAGGGTAGCCTTCACGGTCTGCCTGACGTGCCATCGCAAGATACATGCCGACTTCGCTGCATTCGCCTTGGAAGTTTGCTTTGAGGCCGTCGTAAACTTCTTTGTCAACGCCTTTTGCAATGCCGATTTCATGTTCACAGGCAAAAGCAGTGCTTTCTTTTACCTCTTTGAATTTTTCCCTCGGAGCGCCACACTGTGGGCATTTTTCTGGCGGCACATCACCCTCATAAACATAGCCGCATATTGAGCATACAAATTTTTTCATTACAAAAACCTCCAGTAATCGTTTTTTTGTTAGCATTCTTTCTTTTGTGAAAATGGATTTTATATGAAAGGCATAAGCCTATTCATCGGCTTCATTTACCTAATTTCTGCAGGCATTTATCGCAAATGCCATGGAGAAGCAGATCGCAGGAATCAACTTCGAGGCCAAGTCTTTCAGCTTCTGCCTTAGTCTGTTCCTTGTTTACAAAATCTCCGGGAATATCAAGCACTCTGTAGCAATACGAGCATACGAAGTGCGTATGAGGCCTGATGTTGCCGTCATAACGTTCTTGCCCATTCACATTGCCAATGCTTATAATCGTCCCATCTTTTCTAAGCTGGGTAAGATTGCGGTAAACTGTTCCAAGCGAAAGGTCAGGAAACTTCGGTTTCAGTGTCTGGTAAACCCAGTCTGCTGTGGGATGGCATGTTGTGGAACGGACAGCTTTTAGAATTGCTTCGCGTTTCCTACTGTAGTTTCTTTTCTTTTCAGGTGAGTGCATAATGGCTGTTCCCTCAAATCAATAATGATAATCTTTATTTCTTTTGAACTTATCATACCATGTTTTAAGGAGTTTGTAAAGAAAATTTTAAGAGTTATAAAAAAATTATGGATTGCAATCCGTAAATGCTGGGGGATTTTGCTCTGCTTTGCTTTAGGTTTTAGCAAGTTATCAGAGATGTATAGTCCGTCTCTGAAAACCGCATTTAGGCACTGGCAGTCTTTAGCCTTTATAGGGCGTGTGAATGCCACCCCTTTCAGGGTGGCCATGGCTGTTATTAAAAATGTTGGGGAATATTGCTATAAATGAGTTGAAAAAATATTACCTTGCGAAATAATGAGAAATTTGATAATATTATTAAATGAAAAAAGTGGAAGGATTGCGATGAAACAATGAAATTCACAAAGCGCCTTGCCATGTATCTGCTCATTGCATTGGCAGTGGTGGCAGCCACACTGCTTTCTTCTTGCGGACAGCAGGCGGACGCTGGCGTTATTATGCGTGAAGTGAAAACGGATGCCGAAGAGATGAAAAGCTGCAGCGTATCCACAACAAGCTCGCTTAAATTTACAGCGAACGGCCAGCAGCACAGTTTTCAGTCTTCAAGCAAAATTGATTACCACTCTTCACCATTTGCCATGAAGTCAGTGCAGACGTCGCACAGCGACGGTGAGAACAGCAGCAGCGAGTCATACACCGTGCCGGAAAACGGGACGACTGATTTTTACTGCCGCACTTCTTCTGGCTGGCAAAAAACAGATGCAAAAGATCTCGATCCATCGCCTTTTTCTCAAATAAGTATCATGCAAATGCTTAATCAAGTACAGGACCAGAAATATGTTAGAAAAACAGAAGTGGATTCCCAAAAAGTACATAAAATAGAGCTTCACCTTAAAAATGAAATTTTACGCAGTACTGTTGAAAATATAGTGACTGCTTCGGGCATGGGCGAGAATTCCAAAACAATTGTGCAGGCACTGCTTGACAGCGCACCAGACATTTATGGCTACTGCTATATAAATGCCGGCAGCGGACATCTCGTGCGCCTTGAACTTGACGCAGCCGATGAAGTTAATCACATTTTCCAGAATATTGACGGGAGCACTGTTAAGATCAAAGTGTCGAAATGCCAAATATGTGGGAACTTTTCCAGAATAGACAACGCTCCGGCAGTTATCCTTCCAGACGGGGCAAAAAATGCCTCTGCAACGCAGGCGAAAGGATGAGTTTTTAGTCAAAATCATGCTGCTGTAAATCTGCAGGCTTTCTCAACAAGGCAACATTTTCCGTGAACTTGACATAGCAAGCCCAATAAGGGTAGAATAAAATATAAATTATGACAACATACGACAGGGACTGAGACAGAACCTGCTTTTGTGCGAAAAAGTGCTTCCTGCAATGCCGGCAAAACTGGTAATTTTGCAGAAAGTTTGGAAAGTTTTGCGGATTTGCTGCCTTTTGAAAAGGAGACAATCATGCTGAAAAAATTTACAGCTACTGTTTTATGTTTAGCTCTTATTTTCTCATGCCTAACAGGGTGCGGCCACAGCAAAAATGTATCTTCAGGAACTGATACAAATAAAGATGATTTCCCTGTCACTGTAAATAACATTACAATTAATAATAAGCCTACAGGTGTCGCTGTGCTGTCACCGAATGTGGCAGATGTAATTCTGGCGCTGGGCTATGAGCTCTGCCTGAAAGCGAGAAGCACAAAGTGCACGCAAAATGACCTTGCGGCGCTTCCTGTAGTTACTGCTGATGATGCATATAAGATTAAAAACGATGGCGCCGACCTCGTTTTTGCTGACTCTGACATCACTCAAAAGCAGCGTGACACTATGCGGAATGCCGGCATCACAGTCCTTACTATTTCCAAGGCTTCATCGCGGGCCGACATGGCGCGGCTTTATGCTCAAGTCGGAGCCGCGATAAAGGGCAAAGTTACCGGCAGCGAAAAGGGAAAAACTGTGGCAACAGGCATCTTTGAGTCCATAGATGATGTGACGCGCGCTGTACCTTTCAGCAGCGTACCTGCAACGGCTGTCTATCTTTATGACCTCATAGGAGATGCGGCAACGGGAGATACGATTGCAGGCAGCCTTGTAACGGCATCGGGATTCCACAATATTGCAGATGACGGTTCCAATGGAAAATATTCGGTAGACAATATGTTGAAGGCGAATCCGAAATATATTTTCTGTACCAAGGGCCTGAAAGCACAGCTTATGTCTTCGCAACAGTTTTCAAAGTTGGATGCGGTGGAGCAGAAAAAAGTTTATGAAATGGACCCAAGCCTTATGACACTTCAGGGTGAGCAAATGATAAATGCTGTTACGTTTATGGCGGGCACGGCGTATCCGCAGCTTCTGCAGAGCACTTCGTCGTCATTGGCATCGCCATCAAAGCCTGATTCATCAGGCACTCCTTCTTCAACGGTTTCTACTGACGGATTGAACCTTGATCAAACACTCCGCAACGGCATGCAGAACAACGATGTGCTTAAGATGCAGAACCGCCTGTTGAAGCTTGGCTATATGTTTGTAAAACCATCTGGCCTCTTTGCAGAAGGAACGGAACAGGCGGTAAAAGATTTCCAGCTTGAAAATGGCCTTCCGGCTACAGGCATTGCAGACCCGACCACACTGCATAAGATGTTCGATTCAAATGCTAAACGGCGCGAAAACTAACGCATGGCTGCGCCTTAGATAATAGCAGGTTTGACAAATCTATCTTAATATTTTATAATAAACAGGTGCTGTTACATGAGACAGCACCTGTTTATTGTTTAATGGATAAGGCAGTGAATCTTATTTTGGCTGTGGCATAAAGCCATACATTTGTCTTCGTAGCTCAGATGGATAGAGCGACCGCCTCCTAAGCGGTAGGCCGGCGGTTCGAATCCGCCCGAGGACACCAAACGAGAACCCGCATGTGCACTGGATTTTCCGGTACTCC
>ENA-UOOM01000232-UOOM01000232.1-fermentation-metagenome-genome-assembly--contig:-NODE-232-length-69454-cov-73.090996_pt1 | contig 69454 bp, 48 predicted proteins | sample MGYA00245781_ERZ724031 | MGnify/ENA primary metagenome ERZ724031 (study PRJEB28704, sample SAMN03018317) | fermentation metagenome | biome: anthropogenic terrestrial biome; feature: soil; material...
GGAAAAACCTGATCATCGTATTCTCCTTAATTTTTCTTCCGTTGGTGCTGGTGATCCTGCAAAGTGAAACAGGTACCGCACTGGTTTACCTGAGCCTTATTTTTGTGTTGTACCGTGAGGGATTACCTGGTGGAATCCTTTTCATGGGTGTGGCGGCAATTTTATATTTTGTACTGGCCATCCGTTTTTCGGACGTTCAACTGGGGATGTTGTCCGTCGGTGAATTCATCGCAGTTATACTGATTATTGTTTTTGCTGCCGCCATGGTCTGGAACTACGTAAAACGCCGAGAAACGGCTTTCATCATCATCGGACTAGGATTGATTGTCCTGGCAGCCGGATGGATTATGCATTTTTTTAATCTTCCTGTCAATCCCGGTTTATTGGCGCTTGTGGCATTAGGATTGGTCGCGGTTTACCTGGCTTACTTGTCGCTTCGGTTTTGGAAAAAGGTTTATTTGTATATCTTGTTGTTTGTTGTGGGTTCGTTCGCGTTTGTTGAATCGAGTGAGTATGTTTTTAACGATGTCCTGCAACCGCACCAGCAAATGCGCATCAAGGTAACGTTGGGAATGGAGCAGGATTTGCGTGGATCGGGTTATCACGTGGGGCAATCGAAAATAGCCATTGGATCGGGCGGGATGTCTGGAAAGGGTTTCTTGAACGGCACACAAACCAAACTGAAATATGTCCCCGAGCAAGACACCGATTTTATTTTCTGCACGATAGGCGAAGAGTGGGGCTTTATCGGTTCAACCATTATTCTCCTGCTTTTTGCCGTGTTCATACTGAGGCTTATTTCTTTGGCGGAACGACAGACCACAATCTTTGGCCGCGTGTATGGCTATGGTGTTGTAAGTATATTTCTGTTCCATTTGCTGGTAAACATCGGAATGGTGATTGGCATTATGCCCGTAATTGGTATCCCGTTGCCATTCTTTAGTTACGGCGGTTCGTCGTTGTGGGGATTTACCATCTTGTTGTTTATTTTTCTGCGGATAGACAAAGGACGGAAAAGAGCATAAAAAGTGGATGCACACTAATTTCACAACCGGCATGCATCCTATCAATTAGAACCCAATTATTTTTCAGTTTGGCGGCATTTTTTATGCGTAGCCAGTTAACGTTTCGTTAATTGGTTCATTTTCTTCGACCGCGCTACGGAAAAAAAGTTTAATTTTGCTCCAAAATCAAAAAAAATGAACCATACTGCATTAATTACGGGTGCGTCGAGGGGGCTTGGTGCTGAGTTTGCCCGGCTGTTCGCTTCAAAGGGCACAAACCTGATTCTCGTTGCCCGAAGCGAAAAAGAATTGAATGATTTGAAAGATGAATTGGAAAATACATTTAACATATCGGTACGGACAATTGCAAAAGACCTGACAAAGCCGGAAAACGTACGATTTGTATACGATGAAATAAAGGACACTGGAATCGAGGTAGATTACTTGGTGAACAATGCCGGGTTTGGCGATTTTGGCCATTTCTCCGATACGGAATGGGAGAGGCATGAGCAGATGATTGATTTGAATATGAAAACATTATCTTATTTTTGTTATCTTTTTGTTCAGGATTGGATCCCGCGTAAATCAGGAAAAATCTTGAATATTGCATCCACAGCTGCCTTTCAACCGGGCCCGGGGATGTCGGTTTATTTTGCGTCCAAAGCATACGTGGCAAGCTTCTCACAAGCCATTGCTTACGAATTCCAAAAATACGGTATTACCGTCACTGCACTTTGTCCCGGACCCGTCAGAACCAATTTTGGGATAGCTGCCCGGATGCAGCACCCAAACGGATTTCTGAAAGACATGAAAACGCCTTTGCCAGGGGAAGTGGTAGCGTTTGGTTATCGTGCCATGATGAAAGGAAAAACACTGGTTATTCAAGGAGGATTGAATAAATTCGTAGCCAACCTGGTCAGGTTTATTCCGCGCAAATGGCTGATAACCTTTTCCGCAAAAGTGATTTCCTGGTAAAGAAAAGTACTCGATTGTTAGAAACTGTTTTGAATTTTTTCATGTCCTGTTTTATGATAAACGAAAAAGAGATATTTCAGCGAACTGAGCTCCTTATGGGAAGCCGTTATTTGGATCTCGCAGCTCGAAAGAGGGTTATTATATTTGGTGTGGGAGGAGTCGGGAGCTGGTGCGCAGAAATGCTGATAAGAAGCGGGATTACCCATCTTACGCTGGTGGATTCAGACAGGGTTGCCGTAACCAATATCAACCGGCAGCTGATGGCTACGGTGAAAACTATCGGACAAGTGAAGGTGGAGGTGTTAAAGGAACGACTGCTCGAAATAAATCCCAATGCCGAAATTGTTTCTATGCAAGTAGTGTATAGTCCGGAGACCGCCGGTTCCTTTAAGCTCGAATCGTATGATTTCATTATTGATGCTATCGACAGCCTTTCCAATAAAGTTCATCTTATACGTTTAGCCTCGCAAATGCCTGGAGTTTTCTTTTCATCGATGGGTGCGGCGTTGAAGATTGACCCTTCCTGTATCCGGGTAGATGAGTTTTGGAAAGTGAAAGGTTGTCCTCTGGCTGCCGCACTCCGGACAAGAATAAAAAAACTGGGAGGACTGGAAAAAAAATTCCTTTGTGTCTACAGCAATGAAGCGCGTGAAAACAAAGGAGAAAAATCGTTTCTAGAGGAGAGTAATGCTCCTGTTTCTCAATGGGATACAAAAAAAGCACGAATTAACGGTACAATGTCTTACCTGCCGGCAATTTTCGGAATGACACTGGCTTCACTTGTGGTAAAGGATATAGACATTCATTCGGGAAGTGAATCCTGAAAGTTAACCTTTTTAACCTCCATGTGTTTTTTAACAGATAAGTCTTCTACGATAAAATAAGTCTTCGGAGTTTTTGAAGTAGACTTACAGATTAAAAGAAAAGATTTTGAGCAATTTTCTTTAAAAGGAAATGTTTTTTGTATCTTTCGCCTCAAGATGTTGGAGAGGAATGAAAGGTATTGTTTGCGCAGTATTGATTTCTTTTTTTATCCCTGTGGCCGGTGCACAAACCCCGATGATAAACAGGGACAGTATTCCGCATTATTTTGATCAGGTAAAACAGGCAACACGCGAAAATGTTAAAATATGGGATAAGGACATCTACGGCCCTATTATGCTCATAGAGGAAGGTACCCGTGTAATCTATGCCAATGAGCTGGACAAAGACAATGTATTGGTGGCAAGGAGGGGTTATTACACGGGAGTCCTGCCCAAAGAAATCAGTTTTCAGAACACTTCGCTCGATTGGAACGGAAAAACATGGGCAACAGTCGTTTTGCCGCTTTCACCCAATAAATACCAGCGACTCGATCTTATTACGCACGAACTGTTCCACAGTGCACAACTTTCGCTTGGCTTCGATATACGGGGATCAGATAATTATCACCTGGATGAGAAAGACGGCAGGGTATTTCTTCGGCTCGAACTTGAAGCCTTAAAAAAAGCACTGAGGGCCAGGAGGCTTTCGCTGGCAGAAGAACATTTGCGGAATGCATTGATATTCAGGAAGTATCGTCATCTGGTATACAGCGGATCGCAACTATCGGAGAACAAACTGGAATTGCTTGAAGGCCTTGCAACCTACACCGGACAAATGATGAGCGGACGCGATAAATGGCAGTTGCGCGAATACCTCATAGCGAGACTGGAAGATTATCCCAACACTCCTTCGTTTGTCAGGTCTTTTGCTTATGAAACTGTGGCGGTGTATGGCTTTTTTCTTTATCAGAAAAACAACAACTGGAACAAGGGTATTAGCGGAGAAACCGATCTTACAGAATTTTTCGAAGAGGCTTTTGAGTTAGATATGCGAATAGTTTTACCTTCATACGTAAGGCAATTATCGGAAGATTATCGCGGCAAGGAAATTCGTGATGAAGAGACTTTACGTAGCGAAAAACACACATTAACACTGAATGAGTTGCGGGATAAGTTTCTGGAAAAGCCGCGACTTGAAATTAAACTGGAGGATATGAACATGTCGTTCGACCCGGTTAACCCGATTCCCCTGGATGTTGACGAAGGGACGGTTTATCCCACCATCCGCATAAGCGACAACTGGGGAATCTTGACGGTGACCGGCGGAGGTGCGCTGTTGTCGCCCGGACTAGTATGGGTGGTTGTTTCTGAACCGGTGGAGATCGGCGAAGATGAAATTACCGGCGAAGGGTGGCGCATTGAGCTGAACAAAGGATATTACCTTGAAAAAAACAATCAGGGGAATTATTTGATGACGAAGAAAAAAAACGAGTGATTTTTCTTATCTTTGTGCTTTGAAACGGATTATGGAACTTGAGCTTAACGGACACAACAAACAGGAATACCCTCCCATGCACACTACGGAACATATTCTTAACCAGACAATGGTAAGGATGTTCGGTTGTGCCCGCTCGAAAAATACACACATAGAACGGAAGAAAAGCAAAGCCGATTATTTTTTGTCTCAATCGCCCACCCCTGAACAAGTACAGGCCATTGAGGCGGGCGTAAACGAGATTATCGGCCGTCATCTGCCCGTTTCAGAAGAATTTCTACCGGTCTCAGCGGCAGCAGAGATAGTGGATTTATCAAAACTTCCCGATAATGTATCAGAAACATTGCGTATTGTCAGGGTAGGTGACTATGATGTTTGCGCCTGCATCGGTTCACATGTTGGAAACACATCGGAAATCGGGCGTTTTGAAATTATTAGCCACGATTTTAGCGATGGAAGGTGGCGGGTAAGGTTCAAATTGTGGTAGAGAAGTCATGAAAAAAATACCTCGTATCTTCGGTAAAATAGTGCTTTTTTTCTTTCTCTGGAGCGTAGTATCCGTGATAGGGTACAGGTTTGTCCCTGTCTATTTTACTCCACTGATGGGAATAAGAATGACGGAACAGATCGCAGAGGGGAGAAAGCCTGAGGTTAAGCACAAATGGGTTTCGTACACACGTATTTCGAATAATATGAAACGCGCTGTTGTCGCCTCGGAAGACCAGCGTTTCTTTAATCACAACGGCTTCGACAAGGTGGAAATTAAAAAAGCCCTCAAAGAGAATAAAACCCGTAAACGTCCCCGGGGAGCAAGCACCATCAGTCAGCAAACGGCTAAAAACGTGTTTCTCTGGCCCCGGTCGTCGTGGCTGAGAAAAGGATTGGAAGCCTATTTCACAGTTTTAATTGAATTTTTCTGGACAAAGGAACGTATTTTGACGGTCTACCTGAACTGTATGGAGGTGGGTGACGGGATTTATGGCGTGGAAGCGGTTGCCCATGAACATTTCAATACTACGGCGGAGAAACTTTCGGCTTCACAGTCGGCATTGGTGGCCGCAACATTGCCTAATCCGCTGAAATTTAGCTCAAAAAAACCGTCTTCATATATCAGGCAACGGCAATCGCATATCCTCCGGCAAATGCGTACAGTACAACTTCCTCCGGCTTCGGAAAAGAAGTGACTCTTCTTTTCATCAAATCATTTTGTCCCGATTTTGAGAAAAAAAATAAAAGGGTTACTTTTACGGTTCTTTATAGAAACGGACTCAGGCAATAATCAAGCTTATACCAATAACGCTGATTACAGAACGCGCCTGGCTGTTTAAACGATATATGAACGAAGGTGAAAAAAAAGTGGTGAACAAGATGATGGCCATCTATTGTAGGGCGAATCATAAACATGTGACGGGACTGTGTGAAGAATGTACCGTACTGAAAAATTATGCAATGAAACGGCTTGAAAATTGCCCTTTCGGTGAAAAAAAACCTACCTGCGGATCCTGCACTGTTCATTGCTATAAAAACGATATGCGATTGAAAATAAAAGAAGTAATGCGATTTTCAGGCCCCAGAATGCTGTTTTGGCATCCCATAGATGCTGTCCGGCATTTCTACAAAGAATACAGGCGGGATCGCTTCTCTTCGGTTGCTGAAAAATCTTTCCGGAAATAAATGGCAGACATTAAAAAAAATGCGGTCTTATCTGAATTGCTTACCGAGCACAGTGAACTTATACCTGTTGTGAACAGGTTTGGCATAAAACTGGGAGTGGGAGAGAAAACGATCGAAAAAATCTGCTTGGAAAATGACCTGAACATTGATTTCATTCTGGCCATCCTGAATGTTTACCTGGATGAAGAATATAATCCGGAAAAGGATCTCGATGCGTTTGATGTCTCACTTATCGTGGATTATCTTAAACGTACCGTCGAAAATTATATGCAGGCGTCTGTTCCGAACCTGGAAAAGCACTTCACCCCTTTTATCGCGATGAGTGGTGGCGAAAATGAAGAACTAAAACTGTTGCATAAAATATTCTATCAGTTCAAATCGGAGCTTTCTGAACATCTGCAGCAAGGCCTTGAGCAGCTCAGTGACTACCCAAATGAATTGTTGCACGATTTAAAAAACATTATCATCAGGCATATTTCGGGAAATTTTAACCAAAACCTTGCTTACGCGGTTATTTTTTCAATAACTGCCCTCGAAAAGGAGCTGCACATTCATAACCGGTTGTTGGAAAAAGTGTTGCGTCCGAAACTCAAGGAACTGGATTCCGGACATATCGAACACCTGAACCATACCTTTTCCGATGAACATAAATTGCAAGAGGAGAATAAGCAGTTGACCAACCGGGAAATAGAGGTACTGAAGCTTATAGTTCAGGGACGTTTAAACAAAGAGATTGCCGATAAGCTGAACATAAGCCTGAACACAGTCCTTTCGCACCGTAAAAATATTATTGCGAAGACCGGTATTAAAACGGTTTCCGGGCTTACGTTTTACTCTATTTCCAACGGATATGTTTCTCCCGGCGACCATGTTGTTTAGCAAAGGCAAAAAGGAATATGAATAATAAAACAATTGCATTTATAGCCAACTTTACGGGCATCTTTCTTTTCGGAATTTCCATGGTGATTATCGGTTCGATTTTGCCGTTGCTGAAGGCCCGTTTCGGAATGTCTGATATTGCTGCCGGAGGTTTATTCTCCGTTCTTCCCGTTGGTATGCTTGCCGGCTCGGTTTTGTTTGGGCCTGTTGTAGACAAGTTCGGTTACAGGTGGGTGCTTTCCGTTGCTTCGCTGTTTCTATCGCTCGGGTTTTTCGGGATAGTCCACGTGGGTTCCCTTCACTTGTTGAGGGCCGGTATTTTCTTTTTCGGATTGGGCGGTGGAGTCATTAACGGCGGTACCAGCGCATTGGTTTCCGACTTAAGCGAAGGAAAAAATAAAATCATAAACCTGAACTGGCTAGGATTGTTTTACGGTATTGGTGCATTTTCCATGCCAATGATCCTGAGCCGGATAGATGAGATACATTACACCTTGGTTATTGATGTGGTGAGTGGCATCAGCCTGGCTGTTGCCTTAATTTTTCTTCTCATCAATTATCCGTTGACCGTTCAAAAGGAAAAAATATCGTTAAAGCTCATTCCTGTTTTTGTAAAGAACAAGCTGTTTATGGCCATTTGTTTTTACCTGTTTTTTCAGTCGGCCTTCGAAGCCATAATCAACAATTGGTCGGTTTCGTTTTTTATTGATAAACTTGCCGTGCCTCAATATCAGGCATTGATAGCATTATCGGTTTCTGTCTCAGGACTGGTTTGCATGAGAATTCTTACGGGAAGCGTATTGAAAAAATGGCATCATTTTCGGTTGATTCAATTGTCGTTATTGCTGTTTTCGCTCGGGTTGATCTGTCTGGTGCTACCGGCATCCTACTTTATGCACTTGCTGGGAATGTTTCTTATCGGTAGCGGCCTGGCCCCGGGTTTTCCGGTCATGCTGGGTTTGGTAGGTGAAATCTTCAAGGAGGTTTCCGGGACTGCTTTCAGTTTTGCGATGCTCATTGCGCTCACCGGAAATACAATTATAAATTATTCAATCGGCATACTGACCGAAAAGTTTGGAATGAATGTTTTTCCGTATGTGGTTCTTGTGGAAATTGTAATGATGATTTTTATTTTCCTGTTGATTGGAAAAGCAGATAAGAAAACGGCTATTCGTTATTGACATTTAATTTTTCAACATATGAACTCAATTGATTTAAGGTCTGCCAACTGGAAGGACGTAAAAGAAGCCAGCTACGATGCCGTGGTATTACCCTGGGGCGCTTTTGAGCCGCACAATTATCATTTACCGTACCTTACGGATTGTTACTTATCGCATCATATAGCCTTGGAGAGCGCTTTACTCGCTTATGAGAAATCCGGCGTGTTGTGTGCTGTTCTGCCGCCGGTTTATTTCGGATCACAAAACCCCGGACAATGGGACTTGCCGTTGTGCATTCACACGAACAGCGAGACGCAAAAAGCCATATTGTGCGATATAGTCGATTCCCTGCACGGGCAAGGATTAAAAAAGCTGGTTATCGTAAACGGACACGGCGGCAATACATTCAAAACCTACATTCGCGATTTAGCCAAGAAATATCCCGATTTTACTGTTATCGCCGTGGACTGGTGGTCCATTGTGCCTACCGGTGCCTACTTTGAAGAGAAGATCGATGAGCACGGTGGGGAGCAGGAAACCTCGGTGCTGCTCCATTACCGTCCCGATTTGGTGAAGATGGAACAAGCCGGTAATGGCAAAACATCTCCCTTACCGATGGAGTCCATCAATCAAAAAGTTGGCTGGTTACCACGACCCTGGCAACAGGTTTCCGAAGACACAGGGATAGGTAATCCTGCAAAATCCACCGCCGAAAAAGGCAAAAGATATGCCGAAGCTGTGGTTGGGAAAATTGCCGGTTTACTGGTTGAGTTGAAAGCGTGGTAAATCTTATCCACAACATTTTTATCAACTGTTCTTCAGGTAATCCCTCAGCACGTACTGCAAGATTCCGTTGTTTCTGTAGTATTCAATTTCGATAGCGGAATCCAAACGTACTTCCACTTCGAATACGGTCACTTTTCCGTCAGGATGTACCGCTTCAACCTCCAGTAATTTATGGGGGATCAGGTTGTCGGCCAGCCCGGTGATGTTGTAGGTTTCGGTTCCGTCCAGACCGAGGGTTTCCGCATTCTCACCTGCGAGGAATACAAGCGGTGCTACCCCCATTCCTACGAGATTACTCCGGTGAATGCGTTCGAAGCTTTCGGCTATGACGGCTTTTACACCCAACAGGAAAGTTCCTTTGGCTGCCCAGTCGCGGGAAGAACCTGAACCGTATTCTTTACCCGCTAAGATGATTAAGGGCGTTTTATCCCGTTTATACGCCATCGCTGTTTCGTAAACGGTTTTTACCTCATCGGTCGGAAAATACCGGCTGAAACCACCTTCCCGGTCAACGATTCTGTTTCTGATACGCACGTTGGCAAAAGTACCTCGCATCATCACTTCGTGGTTTCCGCGCCGTGCCCCGTACGAGTTAAAATCCGCTTTCCCCACTCCGTGGGCTTTCAGGTACTGTCCTGCGGCACTCTCTTCCCGGAATGAACCTGCCGGCGAAATGTGATCGGTGGTTACCGAGTCGCCCAGGTAGAGAAGTACGCGGGCGTTTCGGATATTGATCATCGGGTCGGGGTCTACAGTGAGGTCTTTAAAAAACGGAGCTTCTTTTATATAGGTGGATTGCCTGTTCCATTCGAAATTTTCATCGAGATTTACTTTCAGCTCCTGCCAATCTTTTGAACCTTCGAAAATAACATCATACACTTCTTGAAAATCGTTTTGTTTCACACATTTGTTGATGGTTTCCACAATCTCTTCCCGACCGGGCCAAACGTCTGCCAGATAGACAGGATTTCCGTTAGGATCATAATCCAGGGGTTCCTCCATAAGGTTAATATCGACGCGTCCGGCCAATGCATAAGCTACTACCAGCATGGGCGACATCAGGAAATTCATTTTGACCTGCGGGTGGACCCGTGCCTCGAAATTCCGGTTCCCCGATAAGACTGACGCCACTACCAGATCTCCTTTCTCAACGGCTTCCGCTATTTGTGGCGGTAAAGGACCGGAGTTACCGATACAGGAGGTGCATCCATAACCTACGGTATGGAAACGCAACGCATCAAAATATTCATTTAGTCCCGCCCGTTTCAAGTACTGCGTAACCACTTTTGAGCCGGGGGCCAGCGAAGTTTTTACCCACGACTTGGTCCTTAATCCTTTTTCTACCGCATTACGGGCCAATAACCCGGCGCCAATCATCACGGCAGGATTAGAGGTGTTGGTACAGCTGGTGATGGCCGCAATAACGATGCTCCCGTCGCTGAGGATAAGTTCTTTGTTCTTGTGTTTAATGCGTACGGATTGCAGGGATTCCGCAATGATTTCGTGTGGAGCAGCGCCTTCGACAGGCGTTTTACCGAAGGTGAACTCTGTTCCCGAACCGCCGTCGGCCAACCATGCTGACTCCGAACGTTGCAGAGGGGATTGGTACTTTCGGTTGTGTTCTTTTTCAAGCAACTCGGAAAATTTGTATCCCAGCTCTTTTACCGGAATTTTGTCCTGAGGCCGTTTTGGGCCGGAGACGGTCGGCTCCAGCGTGGATAGGTCGAACTCCACTACCGATGAATAAGCGATCTTCTCGTTGCCTGTTCTCCACAACAGGTTTTCCTTGCTGTATTCCTCCACAATCTTTATCTGCTCCGGTGAACGGTTGGTAACGTGCATGTATTCCAACGTCCGGTTGTCAATGGGAAAATAGGTTACCGTACATCCAAATTCGGGTGACATATTGGCAATGGTAGCCCGGTCGGTTACCGTCAGGTTGTCCAGCCCGTCACCAAAAACTTCCACGAATTTTCCCACCACACCTTTTTCACGCAGCACTTTTGTAATGGACAGTACCATATCTGTGGCCGTACAGCCCGCCGGAATGGTGCCGGCAAGTTTTAGCCCGATAACTTCGGGACAAGTGAAGAAAATAGGCTGTCCCAGCATGGCAGCTTCCGCTTCAATTCCACCTACGCCCCAGCCGACAACTCCGATCCCGTTTACCATTGGTGTGTGTGAGTCGGTTCCCACCAGGGTGTCGGGAAACAACCATCCGTCGCGTATTGTGATTCCCTGAGCCAGGTATTCCAGGTTTACCTGATGGCATATACCCATTCCAGGTGGCACAACGGTAAAGTTTTTCAATCCTTTTTGTGCCCATTTCAGCAGTTCGTAACGCTCCTTGTTCCTTTCGTATTCCAACTCCACGTTCTTGCTGTAGGAGTAATTGGTCCCGAAATAATCCACTTGAACCGAATGATCGATAACCAAATCGACCGGAATAGCCGGATTGATTTTTTGTCCGTTTTTTCCGTGACGGACGTATTCAGCTCTTAGTGAAGCCATATCCACTACAGCCGGCACGCCGGTAAAATCCTGCATCAAGATACGTGCCGGTTTAAACGGGATATCTTTGTCCACGGGATTGGGCGACCAATGGGTCAACGTCTGAATATGATCATCGGTGATGCTGAAGCCGTCGTAATTTCTCAACACGTTTTCCAGAAGAATCCGGATACTGAAGGGTAAGTGCTCAATGGCCTCCCCCGGCAGATTCTTCAATGAACTGTAACGATAGCTGTGGCCATTAACTTCAATGGTTTCGACAGCTCTTGCAGTTGAATAAGCCATAATTTTAATTGTTAAAATTAACACAAAAGTTAAACATATTTTCCGCTTACCTGTCTTTTGAAGGTCTATTCACGTAACCCCTCCAGCCACTTCGATAGTTCGGAAAGAAAAAGAGAATGATACGAATAGGATTCCCTGTATCCGAAACCGTGACCCCCGGCCGGATACAACAAAAATGTTACCGGGACGTTGTTCCGTTGCAATGCTTCAACATATCGGAATCCGTTTTGCGGAGGGACAACCTTATCGTCTGCAGCGAAGATAACAAACGCCGGAGGCGTCTCTCCGGTTACTTGTTTATCGTTAGAGTATTTGCTGGTAAGTTCTGGCGAAGGATCTTCCCCGATCAGGTTTTTTCTCGATCCAGCGTGTGTAAATGTTTTATCCATGGTTATTACCGGGTAAAGCAGTATCTGATAGGCGGGACGGTCGGCGCCGGTCGTATGCGTAGCGTAAGTTGAAGCCAGGTGCCCGCCTGCCGATGAGCCCATTATACCGATATCCTCCGGATTAATGCGCCATTCCGAAGCATGCTGTTTCACCAGATCGAAAGCTGCCTTAACATCAATAAACGGAACGGAGGGATTGCCTTGCGGCATCCGGTACTTCAGTACGACAAGAGCAATGCCCCTTTCCAGGAAAAAAGGTGCCCAATCGAACCCTTCGTGAAAAACAGCCAGCCCCTGATATCCTCCGCCGGGTAAGGCAATAACTGCTCTTCCTGTAGCTTTATCGGGATCGGGCAGGTATACGCGCACAGAAGGAGCAAGCATGCCTCTTGAATCCTCCTTGTCCATTGCCGGAGTGTCTTTTACAGTTCCCAACGAGTATTCTGCCCATTCTTTGGGTTGAACCGCCTGTTTGATTGCCTTCCCCCAGAATTCACCGAGTTTTTGCGCACCTGTCTTGTTCGGATGAAGGTAAAACGTTCCTGAATTACCTTCTTCTTTGAAAAAGAGCGGTTTGTTGTCCTTGAAATGATCGAATGCGGCTGTGTCTCCCAGCATTACCTGTCCGGGGAAAATGGAGCCATAATCGGCTGCCAGTTTCTTCAACTCCGGAAAATAAGACTGCAATACCTCCAGTCCTTCCTGCAGATAAGTGGATCTGTTGTGTGTGGTGGGGCTGTACCATATGGGCCGGTTTAGCACGATCCGGCTGGAAGGATATAACCTCAGGAGCTCATCCGTGATCGCCTTCATGTTTGTATAATATTGTTCCGGCTGCATGCGAGACTTGAGGTTTCCACGCAACGCGCTGTCGTTAGTTCCTAGCATAATGGAGAAGAGAAGCGTCCCGCCTTCTTTCGATAACTCGTCGGCAGCAGCTTTCACTCTTGTGAAAAAAGTGTTGGAAGCGGGTAGAAAGTTCACTGTAGTCGAGCCACTTATACCACAATTGCGAAATTCAATTTTTCCCGGGATTCGTTGCTCAAGCCACCGTACAGCCTGCACGGGAGGCGCTTCTTCGTGCGGGTTATCCAGTATAACTCCCTGCGTGATGCTGTTACCGATAAATACGATGTTTGTCTGTTGTGCAGAGGCAACGGTTGCACAGCCGACGATAAAAATGTAAAAAGAAAAAAGATATTTCATACGATTAAAATTAAAGCGAAAACCCGAGTTAAACCATAACCTCATCCGGACCGAGGATTCAGAATAACCGTTTTTTCGTCCAAATTTACAAAACATTCGCTAACAACAATAAGCAAAAGAAAGAAAACTATTTTTTTGCTGTTAACTTCTCAAAAACAAATCCCTAAAACACTTTTTTAACTAAGCAAAAAAGAGTAATTTTGCAAGCTTATTGAGAGTAAGAACAAAGACAATATTTTTTTCTATCATCCCTTACTTTCCTTGTTAGCATGAAAAGACCTAAAATAATAAATATGAGTAAATTATGAGTAATCAGAAAGAAAAACTTTTTACCGATTTTCCTCCGGTATCCACGGAAGAGTGGATGGAAGTTATAAACAAAGACCTGAAAGGGGCTGACTTTCAAAAAAGACTGGTGTGGAAAACAAACGAAGGTTTTAATGTAAATCCTTTCTACAGGGCCGAAAACATCGAGGGGTTTTCTTCGGCCGGAAATCTGCCGGGACAATTCCCTTACGTGCGCAGCACAAGAAAGGACAATGTTTGGTATGTGCGTCAGGATATCGACGTGAATGATTATGCCGATGCCAACAGGAAAGCCTTGTCGCTGTTGGACAAAGGTGTTACATCACTTGGGTTTCATCTTCCGAAGAATGACCTTTCGGCGGAAAACCTCAAAGTTCTTCTCAACGGCATCGCTCCCGATAAAGTGGAGTTGAACTTCAGAACCTGTATCTCCAAAACACACGAGCTTGCCCGGCTGGTGGTGGCATACGTTACTTCGCAAAACCTGGACCTTCTGAGATGTTTTGGCTCCATCGAGTACGATCCGTTCCGGAAGATCCTGAAAAAAGGAGTGGATGTACCCAACTGGATGGACGATGCTGCCGAAATGGTGAAAATCACGGCTTCGCTTCCCCGCTACAGAAGTATTTCCATTACCGGAAACTTGCTGAACGATGCCGGGGCATACAGCTACCAGGAGTTGGGCTTCAGCCTTTCCTACGCAAATCAGTTGTTGGGTGCACTTATCGGAAAAGGGCTTGCCCCGTCGTTAGTAGCCAAAAAAATTAAATTTGAATTGGGTGTAGGATCCAACTATTTTATGGAAATTGCCAAATTCCGTGCGGGACGTTGGTTGTGGGCCGAGATTGTGAATGCATACAAGCCGCCTTGCCCTCCTTATATTGAATGTGAAAACACTGCTGCAGACGGCACTTGCCTTTGTGCGGCCAAAATGAATATTCACGCTTCCACATCGCGATTTAATCAGTCGCTTTATGACCCGTACGTGAATTTGCTACGGACACAAACCGAAGCTATGTCGGCTACTCTTGGTGCGGTGGATTCGCTGACAGTACGCCCTTTTGACGAAGCGTTTGAAACGCCATCCGAATTTGCGAAACGCATTGCCGTGAATCAGCAACTGTTGTTAAAAGAAGAAGCACACTTCGATAAAGTTACCGATCCTTCTTCGGGCTCTTACTATATAGAAACATTAACTGTATCGCTTGCCGAACAAGCCTGGAAATTATTCCTCGAAACTGAAGAAAAAGGTTTTTACGAAGCTCTCAAAGCAGGTACTGTACAAGATGCCATCGCAGCATCGTGCGATGCTCGTTTTAATGCAGTGGCCAACAGAAAAGAAATTCTGCTGGGAACCAACCAGTATCCAAATTTCACGGAAAAAATGGCTGAAAAATTAGCTGATCCTAAAGATCATTCGTGTGGGTGCGGTACTGGAGACAAGACGGCACTGAAGCCACTTGTGATACGGCGTTTGGCCGAACCGTTCAACACGCTTCGTTTGGCTACCGAAAAGAGCGGTAAAACACCGAAAGTGTTTATGCTTACTATCGGGAACCTGGCTATGCGCCTCGCTCGTTCGCAATTCTCCAGCAACTTCTTCTCGTGTGCAGGATACCAGATCATCGATAACAACGGTTTTCCAACAGTGGAAGATGGCGTAACTGCTGCCCGTAATGCAGGAGCCGACGTGGTGGTTCTCTGTTCAAGCGACGACGAGTATGTGGAGTTGGCTCCCAAGGCTTTTGATCTGTTAAAAGGCGGAAAAGAGATCTTTGTAGTTGCAGGCGCTCCCGCTTGTATGGACGATTTGAAAGCTCACGGAATTGAATACTTCATCCATGTTCGCAGCAACGTGTATGAAACGTTGAAAGGGTTTAACAAGAGATTACTCTAACAATCCAAACAAAATATGCCCAAGCTCAAACACTGGTTAATGGTTGCACATCCCTGGTCCTGGCCCGCGTCGGGATCACCTGCAATGATCGCTTTTTCGTACGTGTTTTACATGTACAAAACCGGTGTTGTGGCTGAAGTGAATTGGCTCTTTGGCATGCTAGCGATAATCGGAGCAGTAATATTTCATGCAGCCGGAAACCTCATCAGTGAATATCACGATTACGTAAGAGGAGTGGATAAACTGGAAAAAACAGGCCCCGTACGCCTTATCGTTCTCGGTATCTTTGAACCGAAGCCGGTGTTGCTGTACGGGTACTTGGTACTGTCTGCAGGTATCCTCCTGGGTATTTACCTGTTGGTAAACACAGGGTTTCCTTTGCTTATTATAGGAACAATAGGGATTATCAGCTCCACACTTTATTATAAGTTCAAGTATGCCGGTATGAGTGACTTGGTAATATTCATCTGTTATGGATTGTCTATCACTTTAGGCGTGGTGTATGTCATGACAACGGAACTCTACTGGCCGATATTGCTGATCAGCACACCCGTGGGAATGCTTATCGTAGCTATACTGCACGCTAACAATACCCGCGATATGCTTCAGGACAAGGAAGCCGGCATTAAAACGCAGGCGATGAAGTTGGGGCTGGAGGGATCGCAAATAGTGTATCAAACGTTGTTGCTGGTGGCTTATCTTATAGTAGCTATTGCCGTAATGATGCGTTTTCTGCATCCTGTTGTTTTTGTGGTGCTCGTTACTTTTCCATTGGCCATAAAAAACATCAAACTCATGAAAACAGCTACTGTTGACAACCTGGTAAAAATACAGTTTCTCGATACCCACACTGCAAAACTGGTATTGATGTTCAGCGTGCTGTTATCGGCGGCAAACTTTATCGCGCCGTTTGTCTAGACAAAAAGAAACAAGAATCAAGACATTGGGCTTGGATTGATAGGAAAAATAGTATACGATTAAAGATAAAGTACATTTCATACAGAAAAAATAATATTTAAAAGTCTTGGCTCTTGAATGTAAGAGTCCTGGCTCTAAAAAAGAAAAAACATGAAACCTGATTTCAAAAGTATTGATTTTAAATCGGCTGGCTTTGAAGCAACAGACGTTGCCGGGTGGGCTGAGAAAAATGAAATAAAAGCCGATTGGCTTACACCGGAACAAATTCCGGTAAAACCTGTATACACAAGGGAAGATCTCGAAGGAATGGAACATCTCGGATATGCTGCCGGAGTGGAGCCTTTCTTGCGCGGACCTTATTCTACCATGTATGTAATGCGTCCGTGGACTATTCGTCAATATGCCGGATTTTCTACCGCCGAAGAGTCCAATGCCTTTTATCGCCGCAACCTGGCTTCGGGCCAAAAAGGATTGTCCGTTGCTTTCGATCTACCCACACACCGTGGATATGATGCCAACAACGAGCGTGTGGTAGGCGATGTGGGCAAAGCTGGGGTATCGATTTGTTCGGTGGAAGACATGAAAATTCTTTTCGATGGAATTCCGCTTAACAAGATGTCTGTTTCCATGACCATGAACGGGGCTGTGTTACCCATCCTGGCTTTCTACATTGTTGCGGCACAGGAACAGGGAGCTAATCTGGAAGAGATGGCTGGAACGATTCAGAACGATATCCTGAAAGAATTTATGGTGCGAAACACCTACATCTATCCACCCGAATTCTCCATGAAAATCATTGCCGATATTTTTGAGTTTACGTCACAGAAGATGCCGAAGTTCAACTCTATTTCCATTTCGGGATACCATATGCAGGAAGCAGGAGCGACAGCCGATATAGAACTGGCTTATACCTTGGCTGATGGTATTGAGTACCTGCGTGCTGGAATCAACGCGGGCATCAATATCGATGCTTTTGCTCCCCGCTTGTCGTTCTTCTGGGCCATTGGTATGAACCACTTCATGGAAATTGCCAAAATGAGGGCAGCCAGGCTGCTTTGGGCAAAGATTGTGAAAAGCATGGGCGCGAAGAACCCAAAATCGATGGCGTTAAGAACCCATTCGCAGACATCAGGTTGGTCGTTGACCGAACAAGACCCGTTCAACAATGTGGGACGTACTTGTATCGAAGCTATGGCGGCTGCTCTGGGACACACGCAATCGTTGCACACAAATGCATTGGACGAGGCCATCGCTCTGCCGACCGACTTCTCGGCCCGTATTGCCCGTAACACGCAAATCTATATCCAGGAAGAAACGCAGATCACCAAACAGGTTGACCCGTGGGCAGGCTCCTATTACGTGGAATCGCTTACCCAGGAACTGGTGGACAAAGCGTGGGCGTTGATTCAGGAAATTGAGAAACTGGGCGGAATGGCTAAGGCTATTGAAACGGGTGTTCCCAAAATGCGTATTGAAGAGGCTGCCGCACGTACTCAAGCCCGTATCGATTCGGGAGCACAGAAGATAATCGGTGTAAACGTTTGCCGGCTGGAGAAAGAAGACCCCATCGATATTCTTGAAGTGGATAATACCGAAGTACGGAAACAGCAAATTTCCCGGTTGGAACAACTTAAGGCCGGACGAGATAACGAAGCGGTGCGCAAAGCGCTGGACGCCATTACCAAATGCGTGGAAACTAAACAGGGAAATCTCCTTGAACTATCGGTCGAAGCAGCACGGGTTCGCGCTACACTGGGCGAAATATCCGATGCCTGCGAAAAAGTTGTAGGACGTTATAATGCAGTAATCAGAACAATTTCAGGAGTGTATTCAGCAGAATCAAAATCAGACGCCACGCTCGAGGAAGCACGTGCGATGACCGAAAAATTTGCCAGGAAAGAAGGCCGCCAGCCGAGAATCATGGTGGCAAAAATGGGACAGGACGGACACGACCGTGGAGCAAAAGTGGTTGCTACGGGTTATGCCGACTGCGGTTTCGATGTGGATATGGGACCGCTCTTCCAGACTCCGGCAGAAGCTGCCCGCCAGGCCGTAGAAAACGATGTTCACGTGCTGGGCGTATCTTCGTTGGCAGCCGGACATAAAACGCTTGTTCCTCAGGTCATTGAAGAACTGGCTAAATTAGGCCGTCCCGATATTATCGTTATCGCCGGTGGTGTAATTCCCGCCCAGGATTACGATTTCCTTTACAAGGCAGGGGTTGCCGCTATTTTTGGCCCGGGCTCCCCGGTGGCGAAATCGGCCATCCAGATTGTAAAGATCTTGTTGGGAGAAGAATGATAGGAATTACAATTCTCGATTTCGGAATTGGGTTTTAACAAGTTGCGGGTTGCGAAACTTTTTTCGTAATCCGCATTTTTTTTTATGAAATGATTAACTTTGTGAAAATCCTAAATTTTTATGCCTTATATTCCACATAAGAAGAAAGAAGACATTGGCCTTTCACCCTATGAATTGAAATTCAGAGGGAAAAAGAAAGCCGAAGACATACGTGTTCAGGTCATCGATTTTGACCTGGAAGGGGTACGTGAAACGGAAATAAAAGATACCGGGGAACTGAGGAAGTATTTGAGCTCTGATTCCATCACCTGGATAAACGTTGACGGATTGCACAACGAACAAATTATCCGTGATTTGTCGGATATCTTTTCTATTCCCGCTGATATCCTCTCGGATGTGATGGAGCCATCGTCCCGTCCACAGGCGGAGGAGTTTGATAACGGTTTCTTCGTTTCCATAAAGATGATGGAGTTTAATGAGAAAAAGAACAGAGTGTCGGTCGATAACCTGAGTCTTATCGTGATGGACAAGATTCTTGTCACTTTTCAGGAAGAAAAAGGCGATGTGTTTGAACCTGTCCGGGAAAGGATCCGCAAGCACAAAACTAAAATCCGCACATCCGGATCCGATTATCTGGCGTTCACCCTGCTGGATGTCGTGATCGATAATTATATCTATATTTTAGGTGTTTACGGCGAAAAAGTGGAAACACTTGAAGGAAAACTTATTCTGGACACCAATAAAGAAACACTTAAGATAATCAACCTTTTTAAACACGAGCTCAATAATTTACGTGTTGATATAAAACCGGCAAAAGAAATGATTATGGGACTGGTGAAACTGGATACGGATTTTATACAGGAGGAAAACGAAAAGCATTACAAAGAGCTTCAGGACAATATCAATCAGGCAGTTGACCTGCTTGATTATTACCGCGAAGTACTTTACGATGAATTAAACATGTACCATTCATCGATGAGTACAAAACTCAATGACACCATGACCGTACTCACCATTTTTTCGGTGATTTTTATCCCGTTAACTTTTATTGTGGGTGTTTACGGAATGAATTTTGATAATTTTCCCGAGTTGCACTGGAAATACGGATACTTTATCGTCTGGGGCATAATGTTACTCATTGTCGCCGGGATGATTGGGTATTTTAAAAAGAGAAAATGGTTTTAATCGATTGAAAAAAATGAAAATTAAATGGGTAAAAGCCGATATAACCCGACTGGAAGTGGACGCTGTTGTAAATGCTGCAAACAGTATGTTATTGGGTGGAGGTGGGGTAGACGGGGCGATCCACCGTGCTGCAGGGCCGGAGTTGCTGGAAGAGTGCAGAACGTTGAACGGTTGTGAAACCGGAAAAGCTAAAATAACCCGTGGTTACCGGTTGCCGGTAAAACACGTTATACATACGGTAGGACCCGTTTGGCACGGTGGAAGCCGAAACGAAGAGAGTCTGCTGAAGGAGTGTTATGTAAATTCACTTAAACTTGCCGATGAGCAAGGATTGAAATCGATAGCCTTTCCCAACATCAGTACCGGGGTTTACCGGTTTCCGAAGGAAAGAGCAGCTGAAATAGCTGTGGATGCAGTGAAAAATTTTCCGGCTAAATTTGTGGAAGAAGTTACTTTCGTGTGTTTTGATGAAGAGAATTTTGAAATTTATAAGCGGCGATTGGAATAGAATATTTTTTATTTACTTCCCATTAATTTCTTCCATAAACGCTTTGCGGTAAGTTTCACCGATAGGGATTTCGTGCTTTCCGATGATAATGCGGTTTTTTTCTACCCGGACAATCTTATCGCGATTCACGATAAACGACCGATGTACACGAATAAACCGTGTAGCTGGCAATTCATCTTCCATCGATTTCATACTCATGAGCGTAAGGATGGGCTTGGGATCTTTACCGGTGAAAATTTTAATATAATCTTTCAACCCCTCAACCAATAGGATGTCATCAAAAAGGACATGCACCAGCTTATAGTCGGAGCGGACGAAAATTCCCGAAACTTCAGATTCTCCCTTCTCCTCCGAAGCGGCTTTCATTTCAAACCATTCCAATGCCTTTTTCGAAGCACTTAAAAATTCGGAGTATGAGAAAGGTTTCAGTAGATAATCCAAAGCATTGACCTTGTACCCATCCAGAGCATATTCGCTGAAAGCGGTAGTGAAAATAATACGAGTGTTTTTATCCAGGAACCGCGCAAATTCCATGCCGTTCACTTCAGGCATTTGAATGTCGAGAAAAATCACATCTATGCGCTCGTTGGGCATATTGTTCATTGCCTGTATGGCGCTGGAGTATTTGCCGGTCGAGTTTAAAAAAGGTGTTTTTTGAACATAAGAATCAAGTAATCCCAATGCCAGTGGCTCATCGTCAACTATCCAGCAATTCAGTTTCATAACGTTATTAATCTTCTTTCGTATTGATGATCAAAGTGGTGGAGTAGGTGTCTCCGGTAACTTCGGAATCCCATTGATACCGCCCTGGATAAGCCATTTCCAACCGTTTTTTAACGAGCCCTAGTCCGATTCCGCTACCGCTCTTGTCTGCCTCCGACTTGGGATAGTAACTGTTCCGGGAAACAAATTCGATTTTTCCATCGGGTGTTTCCGACAAAGAAATATCGATAAATGATGGTTTATCACCGCTGATCCCGTGTTTAAAAGCATTTTCAATCAAAGATATAAAAATTAACGGTGCTATGGGGGTACCGCTGTTTGTTTTTACTGAAAGTTGTGTGTTCAGCTTTACATTTTCAGACAGCCTGATCCGCATCAGGTCAACGTAATTTTTGATAAAATCCACTTCCTGATGCAAAGGAACAAGCGGTTTGTCGTTGTCGTAAAGGATGTGACGCAATAGTTTACTCAAATCTAGCACAGCCTGTTGTGCTTTGGAAGGATTAAATTCCACCAGCGCATAGATGTTATTGAGGGTGTTGAGCAGAAAGTGAGGGCTGATCTGATTTTTCATGTTTTGTAATTCAGCTTCCGATTTTGCTTTTTCCAGCTCTTTCCGCTCACTCTCCACTTCAAACCAACGAAAAGTCATTTTCAGGGCAACGCTTAATCCCATCATGGTTACTAAAGTAGTTAAGTTCCGGATGACAAAAAGCCAGGGCGAAGGCCTGAATTTACGGCCACCGCGTCGCGGCATATGTTCCGGGCTTATCCATCGCAACAAATCATTTCCAAAATGCATGAGTACGGCAGCGGCAACGATCAACAGCAAGTTATAGAAAATGAATTCCCTTGTTCTCCCTTTAAATAAAAACTGTTTTATCAGCAGAAAATAATTGATATAGAAAACCAGCAACAATCCCAATGTATCGGGTGTTGAACGGATGAACAGGTCCCAGCGAAAAAGCCTTTCCCGGTCAATAAAAAAATAGGGTGCAACCACAATCATGCTCCACAATAAAATGTGCACAAGAATGACTGCGTATGTATTGGTCGTGTTGTTCCTGATGCGATTTTCCATTGTAAATCCAGTTTAAAATTTGGGTAATTAAAGGTGTCTCCGTAGCATTAACCGCCATGACCACGTCCAAAACCTCTTCCGGGACCGGGACCGTGCTGAGGCATCATGTCTTCTCGTGTTGCTCCATTTTTAAAAATATTGAAACGATAAACAAAGTGCACCATGAAGTAGGTGGTAAGCGTGTTGGTTGTTGTGTCACGAATATAGTTGGACGTCACAGATCTACTGATGTTGCTACGTTGTTGCAGAATATCATATATCTTTAAACGGATGGTGCCGTTCTTTTGTTTAAACAATTGCTTCTGAATGGAAGCATTCCATAACCACTCGTCTTGCGTAAAACCATCGGAATAACCTGAATTGGTACTGTAGTTGATATCGCTCTCAATGGACATATCCCAGGGAAGGTAAAGGGTGGTATTGGCATTTCCCCCGTAGTTCAGGAACTCCTGGTCGCGTTGTCCTTCCAGGCTGTTTTTTACTTTATTATAGCTAATATTACCGCGGATCCCAAAGTCTATCAGGTCCGACCGGTAGTTTAACCCGAGCGTTTCACCCAGATTGAGCCTGCGGCTCAGGTTTTTCTCCAGATTAGAGAAACCGTTTGCATGATTATAGCTGGCAAATGACATGGAGAAAACAGAGAATCTGATGTTCTTCAACGGGATATTCATCATCATACGGCCGTTGGCATTCCAGTTCCCTGTCACGTTTTCATACGTGGTTTCCCTGCGTCCCGTTTCCCGGTCGGTCATGGTGGATGAGACAATATCATTAGTCAGGTAACGGATGTCTCCAAAAAAACCCATGGAACGGTTCTTCTCGGGATTAAAATTCTGGTAACGAAGGTTTAGCCGGTGTTCAAAAGAAGGCTTCAAATCGGGATTCCCATAAGTGATGTTCAGCGGGTTCGAAACATCCACCACCGGAGACAGTTGGGTTACCGAAGGTTGATCGGTATTGCCAAAATAACGGAGCCTCAGGTTATGCTGTCGTGTCCATCTGTAGTTGAACTGCGCCATGGGTGCATAATTGACCACATCTCGGGTAAAATCACTGATTTTATTGTCTCCTATAAACGTTTTGCTTTGTGAGCTTGAAGGTTGTACAGAGAACCCAATCGTATAATCGTACTTCTGACGAACAGACTGAAAGTTAAACTCAATCTCCTGATTGGTGAAATTATTTTCCAGACGTTTGCTGTACTGTTCATCTAAAACCGTGTAATTACCTGACTCATCCTTAACACGGGTATCTTTATCCGATCCGGAAATATTTTGGCGATACTGATAGGCAAACTGAATAGCGTTGTTGTTTCCCAACGGCTCAACGTAAGATACATAACCGCGCCAGTTTTTGGAATCATTGGTATTGACAAACCGCTGATCAATAAGGTCATCGGGTTTCGTCCCGTTGTAAAAAGTGTTGGATAGATTTGTCCCTTCATTTTCAGAATCGGACATTCCTCCACGCAACTGGACACTCAATATACGGCCTTTTTTACCGAGTGTACGGCTCACATCCAAACGCGCAGAAAGGTTCTTCCCATCACCCGTGGAATTATATCTTGAATCTCCGTAATTTATGGAATCCTCCAGGGTTTCGGTTGTGGTCAGAAAGTCACTGAGCTCAGTCCTTCGATTGTTGTAAACCGATCCTTCAGGATTAAAAATAATTCTTGTCAACGTATCGGGTGTCCATTCCAGGCGCAGGTCCATGTTGAAATTCTGGCTGTAATTGTTGCTGGAATTATTTTCGTCTTCCAATGTGTTACCACTGCTGAGAATATTTTGTGTATGTGTTTTGGAAAGTGTATTGTTGTCAGTATTTCCATACCGGAGATTACCGCCGAGCTTCAGTTTGTTGGTAAATTGCTGGCTGAAATTAAAACCTGCATTTCCGGATGTGGTGATTCCGCTTCGTCCGCCAAAGAACATCCTTCTACCTCCACCACCTCCACTTCCAAACATCGAAGATGCCAAATCGGAAAATCCGGCATTGTTGGTGTTGTTAAAACCACCCAAAACAGTATATTGGTTCTTGTCCTTCATATAATTGACCATCGCATTCCCTTCGTACCGGTCTTTTGTGCCGTATCCCACAAAGGCGTTACCAAACAAACCTTCTTTCATCCCGGGTTTTACCATCAGGTTGATGATGGTCTCTTCTTCTCCGTCATCAAATCCGGTCATCTGCGCCATATCTGTTCTCCGGTCAAGGACTTGCAACTTTTCGACCATTTTGGCGGGCAGATTCTTCGAGGCCACTTTCGGGTCAGTGCTGAAAAACTCTTCACCGTCTACCATGATTTTTTTTATTTCGCGGCCGTTAACGGTTATCTTCCCTTCCGAATCTATTTCAATCCCCGGCATCTTTTTCAGCAGATCCTCGAGAATAGCACTTTCGGTCACCTTGTACGAGTCAGCATTGTATTCAACGGTATCTCCCCTGACTACAATTTCTGCAGCTTTTGCCGTTACCACTGCCGCATCGAGCAGGATATTGTCTGTTCCGAGCTCAACGCTACCTAAATTAGCCGTTCTGTTTGTATTACTGATGGTCACATTACGAAAAAGATCATGGTGGCCAACATACGTAACGTGTATAATGTAGTTTCCGTAAGGAACCGATATAGCAAAATTACCTTCCTGGTCACTGGCTACTCCGTTGAGATACAGGCTATCTTTCTGATGTAAAATGCGAACATTGGCTTGGGCAACAGGCTCTTTTGTTTCCTGATCGACAATTTTCCCCGTAATTCTTCCGTTATTTTGAGCGAAAATTGACACCCCGATGAGTAGTAATCCGATAAATAAAACAAATCTTTTCATACGTTTATTAATTTAACTGATTTTGATAAGCGATCGACCAAAACTGTAAATTCGCTGTTAAAACCGGAACAAAAATAACCGGATGTCACCTGGATAACAAATGAAATAGACAAACGAGTGGATTGTATCGACGAAATGACGTAAATAACGGATGAGAAATAAAATTTATTTATACCTTTGGCGAAGAAAATCAAAAATCTCATTCAAAATGTTAAAATCCTTAAAGAACGAAGACTGGACGGCTACGCTCATTGGTGGAGTCATTTTGTTGCTTGTCATATTGATGCCGGGTTACATGAAAAATCCGGTAGTTTTGTTTACATCAATTGCAGTGTTATCCTACCTGGGATATCTTTTTTTAGGAAACAAAGATAAGGGACAATTTATCTTATCCTTTATCATTATCTACGCACTTGCCTTGTTGGCTGATGTGATAACCGACGTGGCTTTTGTGAAAAAAATGGGGCTGGAATCGGTCTTTTTCTCTGTTCTGATAGGATTGATTGTGCGTAATACGATTGGATTACCCAAATGGATGGGAGCTGCCGTCCGGAGTGAATATTACATAAAAGCGGGCTTGGTTATCCTGGGTAGCAGCATCCTTTTCGGAGAAATTATGAGGGCGGGCAGCCTGGGTATGATTCAAGCCGTAATTGTGGTGCTAAGCGTGTGGTATTTCAGTTTCTGGGTTTCGCGGAAGATGGGTGTTGATTCTGAAATGTCCATGATGTTATCGAGCTCAGTTTCCATTTGCGGTGTTTCTGCTGCCATTGCTACTTGCGGAGCCATCAAGGGCGACCCTAAAAAACTCTCTTTCATTGTTTCGCTTGTTCTTATTGTCGCTATCCCGATGATGTATATCCTGCCTTTCTTTGCCAAATGGATGGGATTGAGTGAGCAGGTGGCCGGGGCTTGGTTGGGAGGCACTATTGATACTACGGCTGCCGTGGTGGCTTCGGGAAAATTCATCGGGGAAACGGCAGAGCAATACAGCGTTATCATTAAATCGGCGCAAAACGTGTTGCTGGGTGTTGCTGCTTTTGCTATATCCATTTACTGGTCTTACAAAGGTACAAATTCCAATATTCGTCCTTCGGGGAGTGTTTTGTGGGAGCGTTTCCCAAAATTTGTCCTTGGGTTTCTTGTGGCATCGCTGATCTTCAGCTTTGCTTTTGAACCGGCAACCGGGAAAAGTCTCTCGAAAATTGCCCAGGAATCGCGCGGGTTGCTCTTCTCGTTGGCTTTTGTTTGCATTGGCCTGGAAACCAGCTTCAGGGATATCTTCAAGAAAGAAAATTCAAAATATATCTGGTCGTTTCTTATTGCGCAGGGATTTAATATTGTCCTGACGCTTGTTGTTGCGTGGTTTCTGTTCAGAAGTTTCTGATTTTTAGCAGACAGCTTTTTTTCTACCTTCCCGGCCTGAACTTAAGTTCCAGTTTCGGCTGCGGGCGCATCTTGCCCGAAAACATGTCGCGTACCCAAATCAACCCTGCTTCTGCACCCACAGTGGGTTGGAACCAGTACTCAACAGTGCCGCCGTAGTGCGTGTTGTCCATCATCGGCATCATGGGTACACCAGGGCGGTTGGTCTTTTGCGTCACCGGAAATCCGCCGTAGGCATTCAGAAACCAGTCGTCAGACAAACGGTACCGGGCGTGAAGGTCGATCAGCACCGCCGATTGGTTCAGGTTAAACATGTTGGCGCCGGTCTTCATAAAGCCGGCACTGCCTTCTAACATCAAGTTCCTGCCTGCCAGATACTGTAAATCTGCAGAGACGCTCCAGAAGGGAATAACGTTAAAATTTGAATTATACATCCCCGATAACCCCGCATTGAGATTGGGTGTAAGCAGATAGCTAGCCCCGGCATTCAGTATATAATAGTTTCCTTTCCCAAAAAAAGGGGTTTCCACTAATCCCAGTGTAGCTGCAGAATAAAGGCTTATTCTCGGAACCGGTGAATAGGTTGCTACGGCTGTTCGTGATTTGGAATTAATATTATCCGATCCGGTACCGTAAAACTGAACGCCCGATGGTTGTGTGCGAGACATAAGGTAAGGATTTACCGTGAAGTCGTTGAAGCGGTTGTATTGAAGCCCGTCTTTTCCCACGATCGGGTGTATGGTGGGAATAATGACGGAAACACCACCCGGTGCAGCAGAATCGGAGGGCAAGGACAACGGATTTTTCGGGATTATCCTTAAACTGTCTTTTCTGATGGGGTTCTCTTGTGCGCACACCGAATAAAACACCAGAAACATCAGGAAAAACAGAAGTAAAAGTTGTTGCGGAATCTTCATATTGTATATTTTGGCCGTTACACTATCAAAATCAGACCGCCTTTCTGACAGATTTCAGTCTAATATCTGTTACCTGCTATCTATAACAAAATTAATCATTTGTTTCTTAAGAGATGCCCAATTTTTCAAAATCACTGCATAAGAAAAGTTAAAAGTATTCGGGAGGTTTCCTTTTTGAAAGGAAGTTTGATGGCGGATTTTACGCAAATATGAATATCTTTGTAAAAAAAATCAAAATACATTTCAAATGCATATTATCAGAAAAGTTTGCTTCCTCGTTCTGCTGATAGGAAGTCTACCTGTCGGAGCGCAAAATAAAGTAAGCAAAAAAATCATGGAGATTGGGAAAACGGATAACCGCACCATGCAACATTTGGATATACTCACCAACCGGATCGGCGGTAGGCCGATAGGTTCCGACGCTTATGAAAATGCTACGTACTGGGTGGCCGGTAAACTGAAGGAGTGGGGGTTGGAAGTGGAAATTCAGGAAGTGGGAGAAATGCCCGTGGGTTTTAACCGGGGCCCCTGGTTTGGGAAAATGTACAGTGATACCTCCATGTCACTCGATTTTGTAACGCCTAGCTATACATCCGGAACAAAGGGAGTACAACGCGGACATGTGGTTGTTGAACCCAAAACCCGGCAGGAGTTTGAACGGATGAAGGGGAAATTGAAAGGAGCATGGGTGTTGATTGAAGGACAGAATACCGGTTTTCCTATTGATCACTCTGTAAGCGGAGATTCCCTGCGGAGTGCCATCATTGCCAAAAAAGAAGCATCTCCAAACGATTCTGACAAAATCACCGAGCCGGCATTATTCTATAAGGAGATGAGGGAAGCCGGAATTCTGGGAACGATCCAGTCGGCTCCGGTTCCACTGGTGGCGATGTATGACCGGAAAAATATTTACAGCTTGTCGTTTGATAACCTGCCCACCATTCCCGATATAAAATTGAATGAAGATCAGTATAATATTATTCGAAAAAAAGTGGAAAGGAGGGAGTTTGTAATGTTGGAATTTGACATACGCAACCATTTCAAACCCGGACCGGTAAAATACCACAATGTGATAGGAAAGATCCGGGGGACGAAATATCCGGATGAATACGTGATGAGCGGCTGTCATCTGGACTCCTACGATTCCTCCACTGGGGCGGTTGATTGTGGGACGGGCGTTGCTCCTAATCTGGAAATGGCGCGGATGATCATGGCTGCCGGAGGAAACCGTCCCGACAGGACGATTTTGTTTTGTTTTTGGGCAGGAGAAGAGTTTGGGTTGTTGGGCTCTAAATTTTGGGTGGAGAACAATCCGGATAAATTGAAAAAGATATCCAATTATTTTAACCGTGACGGCGGTCCAACCGCCGCATCGGGGTTGAACGTTCCCGAAAATATGTACGACGATATTGTAAAATGTACGGAGGGGTTAGCCGATTACAACCCTCAGATTCCTTTCACCGTTGAAAAAAGCACACAACCTCCTCGTGCTGTCCCCATTACTGCCGGAGGTAGCGATCATGCCTATTTTGCTATGAATGGCGTTCCGACTCTTGCTTTCAGCAATACGGATCCGTTAGGGTATAATTTCAGTTACCGGGAAATCTGGCATACTACCCGCGACCTGTATAACTTAAGCATTCCTGAGTACATGGACTATACATCCGTAACGCAGGCGGTTACAGTTTATAACATGGCTAATTTAAAGAATTTGTTACCGCGGGACGGGATTTATATTCAGGAGTAAACGATCACCTTTTCAATACCCAGGCATCCCGGTGATTGGGAAAATCCTTTTTGAGCTGTTTCAGGTTTTGTTCAGCTTCCTCGCGTGTAGAGAAAGACAAGGCGTAAACATCGATACGATTGGGGCGATCGATAACGGAAGCAGCTGAAAATCCTTCGGAATGCAACAGGGCAATCATGTCATCGGCTACATTGCGAACCTGATAAACACCGGTCACGATGTAAAACTTGGGGCCTTCCGATGACAGCGTAGCTTCTACTTCGGGTTGGGTTGTGGTAATGTTTTCACTAAGATCCGGCGTTTCCCCGGAAACAGCTCCAGCCGCAACGGATGGGACTGAACCGAGGGAGAAGAATTGAGCCGTTTGATGGCGAAGAGTACTGTCCTGAATGGGGAAAAGAAGCATTATAGCGGCAATAACCGCTGCTGCAGCTGCACCAATGGCTGCTTTCCTTACAATGGATTTCTTGCTGCTTTCCGGTATTTCGACTAACTGTGCAGCCGGCTGCAGCTGAATTACGGGTTTCAAGGAAGCACTGGAAAGCCCAAAGTGTTCGGGTCGCACAAAATTTTTTGACTGATAAACAAACCGCTGATCATCCACCATCCGGAAACTTCCCAGATCGCCCAGATCGACAGATTTCTCAGAACGTAACTGGTTTTTAATCTGTCGCACGGAGTCATTGATTTTTTGTGTGGCGTTTTCAAAAGAAATGCCGTCAATACGCATGTAAGACTCCACCAATAATCCGTCGTTGTGGGAGAGCTCTCGATTAAATACCAGTTCACACTCCGGTGGATTGAAAACCGAGAGTCCGTTTCTGTGGGCAGGAGCCGTATTCACAACAAATCCTCCCAGTGAAGGAACAATTACACAATTGTGTGTATGTAAAAGATATTCTATATGGGAAATCAGCTGGTTCATAACGCAAAGATAAAAAAATGATTATGGATTTGAAAATTTATTTTCTTATTTTTGTCTGATTACGTTCTGCAAAATCTTTCCAGTTCTTGTATTTAAGACCATCGGATTGAACACCCAAAGACTGGTAATAGTGGCACATGGCTGCAGCCAGACCGTCCGTGGCATCCAGCTGAGGAAGCATGTTCGCGTCAGGGATCTGCAGAATCTTTTGCAACATGTAGGCCACCTGTTCTTTTGCCGCACGCCCATTTCCGGTAATGGACATTTTTATTTTCAACGGAGCGTATTCAAAAATGGGAACGTCTCGTGCTATGGCTGCGGCCATGGCAACACCTTGTGCACGGCCAAGTTTGAGCATGCTTTGCACATTTTTACCGTAAAAAGGTGCTTCAATAGCCATCTCATCGGGTAAATATTCTTCGATCAAGCTGACAACCCGTGAATAAATTTTTGCCAGACGAAGGTAATGGTTTTCATATTTGTCGAGCTGCATAACACCCATTGCTTCAAGTGCCGGCTTGTTCCCGAGGACCTTGAGAATTCCGTATCCCATAACTTGTGTCCCCGGGTCGATACCCAGAATAATTCGTTCTTTTATAGGCGGTTGTTGTATCATAGATCAATGGGTTGCAAAAGTGTTGCAAATCCCTGAATGTTTTGTCCAAATCTTGTTGTTATTAAAAAATAGAGCTTTCTTCCCACAGTTTTGTTCCATTCCTCCAGGGCTTCAATTGTATCGGATTTAAACTCCAGGGCATAGGAGGCATCCCCGTTGTCGTCTTTAGAAAAAACACGTGTGAGCCTTGGCTCTTTCATGACATGGTTTTGGGTGGATAAGGGGATGTACTCGTTACGGATAAAATCCAGAAACTTGTTCTGTAATTCTGTCGGAACGCTAAAAGTAGTGTTATAAATAATCATTGTGTTCTTTTCTGTAAATTTACTTTTCGAATACCGTTGCAAATTTAAATAAAAACTCTATCTTTGCAAACCGAAACAAAAAACATGGGGGATTAGCTCAGCTGGCTAGAGCGTTTGACTGGCAGTCAAAAGGTCATCGGTTCGACTCCGATATTCTCCACTTATCTCAGGATTAAATGTTTATTTATGTGAGTGATGCTTGCAGGTGTCGTTTATGAGTGCCTAAATTAATGATTTCACTTTAACTTAATCCAAGAAACATTTGCTTTTACCCATTTCGAAATTGCCAAAGGAACATCCGTACACAAATGATCACCTCCTAAGGCAACCCCTAGTAAAAAATCCTCTACAGACGTGCCGGGCCATAGACAAACCGTAAATCCTTCTTCTTTCGCATGCTGAACCATCCCGCGTGTGGTTCCATCAATTCTGCACGCGACTCTTTTAATTCCAAGTTCGTTGGCCTCCTGCAGCAGATTTTCACTCAATCCTTCCGATTTTATTAACATTAATTCTGTTTTCGGACGATTTTCTTTTAAATACTTCAGTGGTCTTTTGTCAAAGGATGTCAATACATATGTGGATGTTGGCGGTTTCGCTGCATATATTTTATCACAAAGCTGGTCGCAATAGCGCTTTAAAGTGGCTTCATCATACATGGGGTTATTTGTTTTCATTTCGAATTCCACATATACCTCCTCTTTATCGTTGAAAAAATCAAGAACCTCTTCCAATGTCGGAATTGTATTTCCCTGTTTCGTCCTTAATTTTCTGATCTCATTTAATGTTAAATATTCAATGGGACGATCAATGCCGACCGACCGGAGCAAAGATGCGTCATGTAAAAGGACTAACTTACCGTCCTTCGTTTGCCGTATATCAATTTCGTATCCGCGAATACCCCGCTCATAGGTTTCTTTCAGAGCATTGATCGTATTTTCTTCGTATTCAAGCATTCCACCACGATGAGCGTGGATATTGACATTTATTACTTGTGCATAACTGTTGAAAAAACAACACAGAATTATTAGAATCGCTAATTTCACTCTGAATGAAAAACCCATTCTTTTTACACGGCCATCTGCATTCATGATCATGACTTTTATGGTTTAATTTTTTTTAAAAAAGATATATTAACTAATCTTCTGTTTGAATTTGATGGAAAAGTCCGTTTCCCCAGACTCTTCTCCTTGAAAAGTGATCGAAAGCACATCCTGATTTTGAATAACACGACATTTGGCGTCTTTACATGTTATGTCCCCGAATGTATATCGCCGAGGAACTTTGATATACATGGATAAAGGAAACGACCCGACAAGCCGAACAGTTCCGTTCAATAGCATTCGCTTGCTTTCCCATTCCATAGCCGACACCTCCATACCATTTTGGGTAATGTGACGATCACTACTGATCCATTGAGGAACATCTTTTATCGGATGGATGGCCACCAATCTCACAGCATGAGGAGGAACTTCCAACGAAAATTGTTTCTCAATCGATTTATAATTAAAAGGTTGTTTTTCCCAGAATTCAAAACCGGTGTAATCCTGATTCTCGATGCCTAACTCCTCCGGCGTTGTAGATATGAAGTTTCTCTGATCCTCCCAATTAAAAAAAGCGATCACATTATACTTGCCTATAAATTCGTGTTGTATCCGCAAATTCCACACAGGCATTGTCCCAAAATAGGGATAGAGATTCCCTGGACGAACATCTGCTACGGGCAATGTCTGTTGTAGAATTTTCATTTTTCTTTCCTCTAGGCCAGCTAGTTTATCACCAAAAAATGTCATTTGTCCGGGTAAAGCGACAATCGTGGCCGAGGTACGTGCTTCCTCCAAAGGAAGATCACCCACAAGCAAGGTATCGGGATCTGCTATCATTACGATATTGTGAGTAAATACTTGATTAACCAGACAACTTGCCTGATTTACCACGCCACTCCACACGACCGGCTGGTTAGGATGTACAATATCTGCCCCGATACGGGAGGCCTCTGCATATCTCGCTTCCGGACCCGAAGTATGTCCTTGACAGGCCAGAAATACCCGGTCCTCACCCATTCCTTCACGGAATGCCTGTACGCAGAGTTCAAAAGGATTGAGGCAGGACGGATCGTTGAAACACGCCCTGATTTCGGGTCGTTCGTATAAATGAGCGCAGTAACCGGAATTTCGTCCCGACATACCATCAATCTTAAAAAACTCATATCCCCATTCCCTGGATGCGATCCGGTGTATTTCCCGCAGGTGTTCTCTCGCTTCCCTTACCGTGGGATCCAGAGTGTACTTGCCGTTCCAGGAGCTGATGGGTTTTCCGTTCTTGTCGTGCAAGAACCAGCTATGGTGTTCCTTATAAAACAATTCATTTCCCGTGCCAAAAGGAGCCATCCACAACCCGGGACGAAAACCCAGCAACCGTATTTCATCGGCCAACGCTTTCATTCCTTTGGGAAATTGTTTTTCATTTACCTCAAGGTTCATGTTGTAGAAGTCCCTCACTGGCAATTGATCGGAATTTCCTTGCCAAGACTCGATGGACCAAAACTCGCAACCGAAAGGTTGAAGGTACTTCTTTCCAATCCGGGCTTCGGCCAAGTTGTCTTCCGCCGAAGCTTTATCGAAATAGGTGTTCCAGGACATCCATCCGGTAGGGACGACAGGACAGCGTTTCCTGTCAATGGGCTGATAGTAGGGGATATATCGTTTTTGAAAGTAACCAGGCTCCATGTTGAAGACAAAAACCGTCTCAGCGGCATCTTCGATTCGTCCGCTTAACCGGAATGAAAACTCCCCCTTGACAACCGTTTGGATCCTGAAATTTGCGGCAGTGAACTGTAATAAAAGATCATCCTTCGGAGAGAATAAGGAATCATTCAGGAGCGAATCGGCAAACCCACTCATCAGATTTAACACCCTCTCTCCGACAACGGGTTTGGTCCGACAGGGAAAAGCATCTTCTGAAAAGAAAATAGTACCCTCAAAAGAGAACCTCCCTGCGAATCGCTGTGCTGTCCGGTGGTAGAACAGTAGCTCTAGCTGCGTGCCTACTGTATTGAGCACCCAATAACCCTGCACGTCGCCTCGAGGATCCACCAAGGTATTCCGGTTGGCAACTCCGTCCCGGGAGCAGCAGACCATCCAGGGCGTATCGTCCGACAGAAAACGTAATTTTCCCTTTAGGGTCACATTTAGATTTTGCAGGATAAGTTGAGCATTTCTCTCGTCAAAATCAAATTTCCACACAGCAGAAAGTGTATCTTTTTCTTTCTCGATAATCCCTTGTCCTTCGGAATTATTTGGTGTGTCGGGAAAGCGAGAGGTAAAACTTGTTAATCCATTTGCGGATGTTAGTGCGACACCGCTAATTGCAACTTTTTTTAAAAAATCTCTCCGTTCAATCATGGGTTGCAGATGTAGTTAAATAATTTACTGCATAACGTTAAAGCGTTAATTCCTGAAGCAGTTGCAGGGTATCTCCGGTATCTTGCAGTTCGAATATCCGGGCACGTTCCTGGCCTCTCGGTGAGTTGGGACGGTGAAAAGTCATGCATAGACGGCCTTCGAAAGTGCGGAATATCATGCCGTGTCCGCCGTTTTGCGTGAACAGTGGCTTCTCTTGTTGTACCCATGGCCCGTGTATTTTTCCGGTTACCGACTCCGCTATTCCAATGGCATATTCACCGTTCATAAAGCTGGACCATATCATCAGTAATTTACCTGTTTTGGTGCGGTAAAGAAAACATCCGTCGGTAACGTACGATTTTACGGGAATGTTGTCGTGTGAGGATCCTGTGGACCAACCGGCTGCCGAAGCGTGAAACAAGGTCAGCGGGTCTCCTGCGGGAGCGGAAAGGTCTGCAGACAGTTCCACCAATACCATGGTACCGTCGATCACCTGCACCCATTCGTGGCAATAAATCATATAGGGGCGTCCCTCCTCAACCCATAATGTTCCATCAAGCGCCATTTGGTCCATAGGTGTATGAGGTACTTTTGCGTAAGGGAGGAAAGGCCCATCAGGATGGTCGGAAACAAAGATTTGTGTTCCCCGGAAAAGGTATTTAGGCCATCCTTGCTGCTCTTTCTTCCACTGAATATTTGAATTTAACGTGGCAAAAAGGTAGTATTTCCCATTATAAGTGTGCACTTCGGGAGCCCAAACCGCTCCGGTTATCCAGTTGTCATCCGGCACAGTAAACACCTGCACCGGACCTTCCCAGTTTTTCAGGTCCCTACTTTTATAAGCCTCAACTCCTCCCATAACTTTTCCCGAAGTATTGACTGAAGCGGATTTGTACATGTAGTAATGTCCGCTCTTCTTGTCTGGCATAATGTAAGGATCACGGATAGGAATTTCCGATAGCTTTTTTACGGTCTGGGCACATAACAGCAAAGCGTTGATAGCAATAATGAAAAAGAGTGTTAATGATTGATTTTTCAGGTTCATAATATTATTTTGTATTCAAAGATACACAGAATCTTTCAGGGAACAGGAAAAAATCGATAATTTTGTCGTCGTGACAAGGAAGTAATTTATTTTGTATTTCTGTCCGCTCAACGAACTAATGATTTTGTTTGCGATAAAATGAAAAAAACAGGGATCGGGGTACTGGCGTGCCTATTATTATGCCTGCAAGGCCAGGCGCAGCTGAAAGTAGAAGATCACAGACCGTTGTTTGTCTTGAAGAATGATGCGATCATTACCGCTCCGGAGGAAGGAGTCTGGTCGGTTGCCACAGGATGGGAAAACGACTGGATGACAGAATGGATCCATGCTACTCCAACTGAAGTGGAGCAATACGATGAATGGACTATCCTGAAAGGAGAGATTGTGTTGCCGCATGGAGTTCTCTACATGAGGGATGCCTATCGTGAGGAAAAGCCGGGATTGATCAAATGTGTACGGCGGTTTGAATGGAAAGGGGAAAAGACATTATCTCCTTTAACCCTCTCTGTGCGTTTGCGCGTAAAAGGGAAGGAGATGTCCGTTTTTATGCCCGGGATTCTTTACTATGGAAATAAAAACGGAGCGCGTGTCAATCCCGACATTATTCCGGTTTATACAGGGAAAGCCGGTGAATTTGCCATCTTTGAAGATCATCGTTACCCGATGCCGTTTGTAATGCTGGAAAACCGGGAAGATCAATACGCGGCCGCGATTCATTTTACCCCCAGCCCCGTGCGTGGAGCTTTGCTAGCTGATCAATGGTGGTCTGCCGGTGTAGAGGCTGGTGACGGGTATACAGATTTTGTCCTTTATTCCGGCCCTATCGGCTACAACAAAAAACACAGTGTAGCCAAGGCTCTCCAGTTAACTCCCATGAAATATACCAATACCTATTTGAGTATGGAGCCGGGACGTATTATCGAAAAAGAATTTTATATCGAGCTGTATTCAATTGATCGGGAAGGGAGCGGTTTTCAACAACCGGTATACACTTCACTGGATTTGCACAAACCCTATGATGCGGAGAGGTTTCCGGATTTCAATACGATACTTGCAAGCAAATACCGCTTTGCCCGGAGCCGGTGGGTGGATTACGGCAATAATGCCGCAGGCTATGGAATGTATGATTTGCAAAACAGAAAAGATATGGTGATGGGATGGTGCGGCCAGGCGGAATCCCCGGGATATGCGTTGCAGGTTCTTGCCGACCGGTTAAACGATGAGGATTTACCGGCTAAAGTACAGCAATCGTTGGATTTTCTGGCATCATTTCCGGTGAATAGGGAGAACGGGATGTTTCCTGTGGGTTTTAACGGAAAAGAATTCTATGGGGGTGATCATGTTTCGTGCGGACAAGCGCTGTATAATTTTGCCAAAGCAATTGAAACGGCTCAAAAAAACAAACGGTACAACACGGAAAAATGGGAAGCATTTCTCACATCGGCATGCGATGGACAGGTAAAACGAATATTGAATCCGGCCTGGGATCCTCACTCTACTGCCGAAGGTTTTTACATGGCACCACTGGCAATAGCATCGGTTCTGTTTGGTAAAAAAGAATACCGACAAGCCTCGGAAAAAATAGCCGCAATCTACGCGGATCGTCACCTTGCCATGGACGGCTGCTATTGGGGAGGTACCCTCGATGCGACCTGCGAGGACAAAGAGGGGGCATGGGCTGCTTTCCAGGGTTTTTTGGAACTGTACGAGCGGTTCAAAGAGGATAAATACCTGGACTGGGCCAAACACGCGATGGACGTATGCCTGAGTTATGTGGTGGTGTGGGATATCCCTTTACCCGCAGGACGTCTAGCCGACTTTCATTTCAAATCGACTGGTTGGAGCGTAGTCTCTCCGCAAAACCAGCATATTGATGTCTATGCCGTCCTATTCGCTCCGGAAGTTTATAAGATGGGCAAATATCTGGACGACGACCGGTTAAAGCAATTGGCGAGAGTAATGTACCGCTCGTGTTTTCAGCTTACTGATATGTACGGGTCGCAGGGAGAGCAACTGCAACAGACCAATTTTGCGCAGCGCGGCGATATGAGCAATGTACATAACCTGCGGGGTGGATACGCAGAAGGCTGGACCGTTTTCTGGATTACAGCGCATTTCCTGAATGCGGCGGCTCGTTTTGTGGAACTTCAAGTTATTCCTTAAAAACAAGAGTCTTTTCCGGTTATCCGGTTTTTTTTGTCAGAACGCATGTGTGTGAGTGTGGAAATGCTGTTTCTTAATTAGAACGTAATATTTTTCCGGATTTATTTTCGTTTCTTTGTATCCGGAATCATCTGAATTTTATACATAACACAAATAAAATAATCGTATGAAAAAGACAATTTTTACCCTGTTTCTTGCTTCTTTTTTCGCCTTTGTTTCGCAGGCCCAACAGATCAATAACGGCGTGATGAATCTCAATGAATTTTCCAGGCCCAACAAACGCAGTAATATCGTCATACCGGATGTAAACGGCTTTAAGGTGCTGAAGTGTGACTTCCACATGCACACTGTTTTTTCCGATGGCGATGTCTGGCCTACGGTACGTGTTCAGGAAGCGTGGAGGGAAGGGCTTGACGCCATTGCAATAACCGATCACATGGAGTATACGCCAAAAAAAGACGATATTACACCCAACAACAACCGTCCTTATGAAATAGCGAAACCCAGTGCTCAACGGCAGGGGATTACCCTGGTAAAAGGAACGGAAGTGACCCGCCAGACTCCTCCCGGACATTTCAATGCCTTGTTTATCGGTGATACGGACGATTATTTAACCGTGAACACCAACGAGACGGATCGTGAAGCCGTGATGAAAGCCGAGGCACAAAATGCTTTTATTTTCTGGAACCATCCCGGTTGGCAGCCCGGAATAGCCGGTTCGTATGAATGGCTTCCGTTTATTGAAGATTTGTATAAAAATAAAGCGCTCGACGGAATAGAGGTTGTTAACGGAACAGGTTTTCACATGAAAGCACTGGATTGGTGTATCGACAAAAACCTGACCGTAATGGGATCGACAGATGTTCACAATTTAATCAGCCTTAGTTATGACAACAGCCGAGATTATGTACACCGTACGATGACCCTTGTTCTGGTCCGTGATAACACTCCCGAATCTGTCCGGGAAGCGTTGGATGCACGAAGAACAGTGGCATGGGCAAGTAAATACCTCATGGGAAAAGAAGAAAATGTCCGCTCTCTGTTTAATGCATGTGTGGAAGTTCTTCCTAGCCATCATTCCGAAACCAATCGCGAGGGAAAAACCATCAAATATTATCAGATCAGAAACAACAGCGACTTGTATTTCGAGATGGAACGTACAGCCGGTAACGGCCCCGGACGTATTGTCCTTTATCCGCAATCGTCACAAGTAATTGCCGCCGAGAGCGGCCAACCCGTATACAGCGTGGTTACCACTTACGTCCGCAGCGACAAACATCTTTCTGTGAATTTACTGTTACCTTAATTTTTTTAGGGAGATATAAAACGAAATATGCTATTCCGGTTTTCATTTTCGAGATGACGCCGGAATAGCTTTTTTTTACACTACAATTTGAAAAGAAAGCCGTATATTTGTATCAAAATAGGAAACGCATTACAAGAAATTTCTGCCGATAGATGAAGATTAAGACATTCGAATTTAACCCATTGGGAGTTAACACCTACGTATTATATGACAGAACGGGTGAGTGTATTGTTGTGGATGCATCCTGTTTTTTCCCCGATGAGAATAAGCTGCTGCTTAATTTTATACTGGATAACAACTTAGTTGTTAAACATCTTGTAAACACTCATTTGCATTTTGATCATATTTTCGGGGTAAATTTTTTAGCATCGCAATTTGGTTTGAAACTCCTGGTGCATCGGGACGATATTGTCTTGCTTGAAAACCTGTCGCAACAACTTCAGCTGTTTGGATTCAATACAAATGTGGATTACCGGCCTGAAATCGGCGGTTTTCTTGCTGAAAACGATGTAGTTTCTTTTGGAGAGCAACAATTGAAGGTCTTGCACGTCCCCGGACATTCTCCCGGAAGCATTGTTTTCTACAACGAAAAAGAGAAGCTTGCCCTGGTCGGAGATGTACTTTTCAACGGAAGCATCGGACGCACAGACTTGCTCGAAGGAAGCTTTGAACAACTTACCGAAGGTATTCGGACAAAACTCTTTACTTTTCCCGATGATACGGAAGTTTACCCGGGACATGGCCCCAAAACAACTATCGGACAGGAGAGAAGATACAACCCTTTTGTTGGAACAGGGAGTTAGGACCACGGGTGAAAAACAAAGGATAAGGAGCTAAGATGCTCTTAATTCGTAATTTGTAAATCATAATTAAACTTTAAACAAATAACTATATGGAAATGGAGCATTTTAAAACCCGTCATATCGGAATTAAGCCGGAGGACTTGGGCAACATGTTGCAGACCGTAGGAGTCTCTTCTGTTGACGAACTGATCGATCAAACTATTCCGGCAGATATCCGGCTAAAGAAGCCTTTATCATTGCCTAAAGCACAATCCGAAATGGAGTACGCCGAAGAGATCGGACGTATTGCGTCGGCAAACAGAGTTTTTACGTCATACATCGGTATGGGATGGTACGATACGATTACGCCTGCTGCCATTTACCGCAACGTATTTGAAAATCCCGTATGGTACACCTCTTATACGCCATACCAGGCCGAGATCTCGCAGGGAAGGCTCGAGGCATTGCTTAATTTTCAAACGGCAGTGAGCGAACTGACCGGCCTGCCCCTGGCCAATTGTTCGCTGCTGGACGAAGCTACTGCAGCTGCAGAAGCAGCAACAATGATGTACGGGTTGCGAAGCCGCGATCAGGTGAAAAATAACACGGAAATCCTTTTTGTTGATCAATACATTTTCCCGCAAACACTGGGCGTCTTACGCACGCGAATGGGAATGGCAGGCATCGAAATTGAAGTGGGGGATTACAAATGTTTCGATGCGGAGAAAAAATATTTTGGCGCCATCGTACAGTATCCCAACAGCAACGGAAATGTGGAAGATTACCGGAGTTTTGTGGAAAAAGCACACGCATCGGATTGTAAAGTGGCTGTTGCCGCGGACCTGATGTCGCTCGTATTGTTGACACCTCCGGGCGAGTGGGGAGCTGATATTGCTTTCGGCAGCAGCCAGCGTTTTGGGATTCCCATGTTTTTCGGTGGTCCTTCGGCTGCTTTTTTTGCCACGCGTGATGAGTATAAACGCAGTATGCCGGGGAGGATCATTGGCATATCGAAAGACGTTTACGGCAAGGATGCACTGCGCATGGCCCTGCAAACACGGGAACAGCACATCAAGCGCGAAAAGGCCACGTCCAATATTTGTACTGCTCAGGCATTGCTGGCAACTATGGCCTCGTTCTATGCCGTTTACCACGGACCCGAGGGATTGAAAAAGATTGCGAAACGTATTCATTCCGTTACCTCGCTGGTGGCAGATGAGTTAAAAGAACTCGGGTTTAAACAGCTTAATAGTAGCTACTTCGATACGCTAAAACTGCAGCTTCCCGAAAATATAACGCAAGGCGGTGTGAAAGACCTGGCTGAAATGCGCAACATCAATCTCCGTTACTTCGATACCGGAGAAATAGGTATCAGTATCGATGAAACAACAGACGGTTATCGTGTTCATGAATTACTGGCCGTGTTTGCCATGGCGGCAGGAAGCTCCAAGGTATTTATGATTGACGAAATGCCGGAGAAAATAACGTTGAAGGGAGATCAGTTGCGCACCTCGGATTTCCTGTCTCATCCCAACTTCAATAATTATCACTCCGAGACTGAGTTGATGCGTTACATCAAGCGGTTGGAAAGAAAAGATATATCCCTGGCACATTCCATGATTTCGCTCGGGTCATGCACCATGAAACTGAATGCGGCATCAGAGCTTCTCCCTCTGGGGCATCCGGGATTTCAGAAAATACACCCATTTGCTCCTGAAGACCAGGTGCAGGGTTATCAGGAAATGATTCATGAATTGGAATCCATGTTGGCTGAAATTACCGGATTTACGGCAACGAGCTTACAACCCAATTCGGGTGCTGCCGGAGAATTTTCCGGGTTACTGGTTATAGCCAGTTACCTGAAGAGCATTGGCCAGGGACATCGCAAGATAGTGCTTATCCCGGCTTCTGCACACGGAACCAATCCTGCCAGCGCAGTGCAGGCCGGTTTTAACCCGGTGACTGTGGCGACGGATATGAAAGGGAACGTCGATATGGAAGATTTGCGGAAAAAAGTAGAAACACATCGTGACGATCTCGCTGCCTACATGATTACCTATCCCTCTACACACGGTATCTTCGAAGTCGAGATCCGGGAAATGTGCAACATCATTCACGAGGCGGGCGGACAGGTTTATATGGACGGTGCGAACATGAACGCACAGGTCGGGCTGACAAACCCCGGAACTATCGGAGCCGATGTTTGCCACCTCAACCTGCACAAAACATTTGCTATCCCTCACGGCGGTGGTGGGCCGGGAGTTGGCCCTATTTGCGTGGCCGAACATTTGGTGCCCTTCCTCCCGGGCCATCCAGTGATGTTCGAATCGGGCGTGAATGCCGTCTCTGCTGCTCCTTACGGCAGCGCAGGCGTGCTTGCTATTACTTACGGATATATAAAAATGATGGGAACGGATGGCTTAACGGAAGCCACTAAAATAGCTATCTTGAACGCCAACTATCTGGCTGAGAAATTAAACGATTCTTACGGGATCGTTTATCGCGGAGCGAACGGCAGGGTAGGGCACGAGTTGATTCTGGAATGCCGGGGATTGAAATCCGTTTCCGGAATCACAGAAACGGATATTGCCAAACGACTGATGGATTACGGATTTCATGCGCCCACACTCTCGTTCCCTGTCCACGGGACGTTAATGATCGAACCTACCGAAAGTGAAAGCCTTGCCGAGTTGAATCGATTTGTGGATGCCATGCAGCAAATCCATGCCGAAATCATCGAGGTCTCACGAGGCGAATACACTGCCGAAGACAATGTACTGGTAAATGCTCCGCATCCCGAGTACGAATCGGTTGCCGACGAGTGGAAGCATGCTTACCCGCGCAGCAAGGCGGTTTATCCGTTGCCTTTCGTGGCAGAAAACAAATTCTGGGTAAATGTTGCCCGCGTGGATAATGCGTTTGGCGACAGAAACCTGGTAGCGTGTTTATGCAGTATGTAGCATAATGATATACTATGCACTACTGCCTATTTTAATAAGTAGGCAGTAGTGTATTAATAAATTTTCCGACGGATGAAAGTCTTATACCGAATAATGGTTGCTGATATCAATGTGTGAAAGTGGTTAATAATTTAATTTTCATAAGGTTATTCATTATCTGTTGACGGAATTTTTCAAATTTCTAAAATATTACTGTTACTAAGGAGTGGGAGGGCCATGAATTATTTCATGCTTTAAAGAAGTGTCAGTTGCTGCGTCATAAGGATATTCATACTTCAAAGCTACAACAGCCCTATCACTTGCTGTTAGGAATTTACGTTGAGATATCCAAATATCTCCAGTACGATATGAGCCTCCCCAAAGATAAGAAGGTTTTATAGTCATTGTCGGTTGAGTAATATCTATCGCAAAAGAATTAAGCGATGGATACATCATAATTGAACTAAAAGGATACCCCATGTCATAAATTCCAGAATTGTGTACATGTTGGTTTCCTGTAATTTTTTTAAATTGACCTACAAATGCTGCCTTTATATTATTTTCATGAACAATAATGGCATTATCGCGTACAAAATTTTGATGTTCATGAAGCATGCCTACTGCATGCCCTATTTCATGGATCATATTTCCGGCCGTGCCCAATGTTTTATGAATAGTAATTTCCTGTTTTCTTCCAATTCTACCCACATATGATGAATTTCCATCCCCCGCTATAAATTCCACATAATCTCTTTGATTGGTCCGCGGAACAAATTTGATTTGTGTTTGAGTTCGCCATACATCGATTGCATGATTAATCATATTTCTATGTGCTGTGGTAAGATTGGAATTAAATGTATATGGGATTGTTTTATTCGGCCAATTATATTTTGTTTGTGTAACAATTGTTCCTCTTGTTTGATTTTGATACGAAGAATTAATTATGTCATTTAAATCTTCGATTTGTTCTTTCGTGAGAAGCATATCTAAGCCATAAACATAACAATTTTCATCTATTTTACGTAAAGTAAGCCCATTTTCAATCTCCACTAGTTCACCTTGTGATGGAAAGGCAACTTCATACATTAACTCATCATATGAATATAATTTCGGTTGGGATTGGTATGTATTTACATCAATTGACTCAACCATTTTATCACAAGATCCTAACAGAATTCCTATGATAATTAGAAAATAAAAATTGGTTTTTTCATGATTCTTCTTGTTTCTTGGTTTTAGAAATAATTTTTATTAATGTGTATTCTACATTTGGAATATCTTGCAATCGCTTATCTGAAGTTTTTTTGTACGTTCTTAACAAATATTCGTAACCGGGCTCATATTCAAATCCTTTAATTCCATAAATATTTAACCAATAATCGGTTTTAGCCCCTATTTCCTTTACTTGGAGGTAGGAAGTCTCAATTGTTGAAATTGGGTCTATTGCAAATAACAACTCAGAAGAAACGATGAGCTCTACTTCTGTGTAATTGACCTCTGCTTTGTCACAGCTAAATAATAACAATAACGTTGTAGCTAAAAAATAAATTTTTGTTTTCATTTTATATCATTTTTAATGTTGTATATGAAAGATGAAAAAAATTGGAAAAAGCTGCTTATGAATACGTTAAATGTGTGTAAATAATTAAAAATGTTCTCAAATTAATTAAGATTTAGGTTTTATTAAATTTCATTATTTCGCATTAACCCCATTAAAGTAAGGTTTGACGTGAAAGAATATGAATATCGGTAACCCAATCTTCTGTTATTTGCAATCTCTTAGCCATCAGTTGCTATATGTCTATTTATTTTACTAAGGAATTTTATAAAACATATTGACATAAAATAATAGTGCTGTCTGGGAACAATTATTTTGTCTTGATTCTTTGCTCTTTAATTGACGTATCTCTTTTTTTCGTATCTTTGCACCTCAAACCCAAAGTGTCCAATAAGTGCAGCAACAAAATCATCGTTCCGGATTCGTAAATATTGTGGGAAATCCCAACGTGGGAAAATCCACGCTGATGAACCGGCTGGTAGGCGAAAAGTTATCCATAATAACGCCCAAATCGCAAACCACGCGTCACCGCATTATCGGCATCGTAAACACCCCTGAATACCAGGTAGTGTATTCCGATACGCCCGGTGTGCTTCGTCCCAACTACAAGCTACAGGAGCAGATGCTTAACTTCTCGTTATCCGCGCTTGATGATGCCGATGTGTTGCTGTACGTGACCGATGTAGTGGAAAAAACCGATAAAAACGATGAATTCCTCTCCAAGGTACAACGGTTGAACCTTCCGGTTTTATTGCTTATCAATAAAATTGACCAGACCACACAAACGGAACTTGAAAAAATGGTTGATACGTGGCACGAGATGTTGCCGGATGCTGAAATTTACCCCATATCAGCACTCAATAACTTCAGTATTGACAGGGTGCAAAAGCGCATTTTAGAGCTTTTGCCCGAGTCACCGCCTTACTTTGAGAAAGATGCGCTGACGGATAAGCCTGCCCGGTTCTTTGTTAACGAGATCATCCGCGAAAAAGCTTTGTTGCTGTATCAGAAAGAGGTTCCCTATTCCATTGAAGCGATAGTGGAAGAATTTAAGGAAGAAACGGACATTATCCGTATCCGCGCCATTATCTTGGTGGAGAGAGATACACAAAAGGGCATCGTAATCGGCCATAAAGGGGAGTCGCTGAAAAGACTGGGTACCCTGGCGCGAAAAGACATCGAACTGTTTTTTGAAAAAAAAGTATTCTTGCAACTTTACGTTAAAGTAGAAAAAGACTGGCGAAACAGGGACAATCTGTTGAAGAATTTTGGGTACAAGTTGGAATAGAATTTCCAATTATCAATTACAAATTACAAATTAAATTTATCAGTCTGAAAGCCTAATGTCTTTTGTCTGATAGTCTTAAAAGAATATGAGAAACTTAGTAGCTATAGTTGGACGCCCGAACGTCGGGAAATCAGCGTTATTTAACCGGTTAACACAAAGCCGCCAGGCTATTGTTACCGATGTATCGGGAACCACACGCGACCGTTTGTACGGAAAAGTCAATTGGAGCGGACAAGACTTTTCGCTGGTCGATACCGGCGGCTGGGTAGTCAATTCCGACGATATAATGGAGGACGAAATAAACAAGCAGGTACAGATCGCGGTGGAAGAAGCCGACGTGATCCTTTTTGTTGTTGACGTAATGAACGGGCTTACCGACCTGGATAATGGGGTGGCTCATTTGCTGCGTCGTTCCGGCAAGCCTGTAGTCGTGGTTGCCAACAAAGCCGACAATTTTGAGATCGGTCATCAATCGGCAGAGTTTTATACGCTGGGGCTAGGTGATCCTTTTCCTATTTCGGCCATCAATGGTTCGGGAACGGGTGATCTGTTGGATCACGTTTTGTCGTTGTTCAAGAAAGAAGGTGAAGAGGAAAAATTAGCAGATATTCCCAAGTTCGCTGTTGTTGGCCGTCCCAATGCCGGGAAATCATCGATCGTAAATGCTCTGGTGGGTGAAGAACGCAATATCGTGACCGAGATTGCCGGTACTACCCGGGACTCCATTTATACCCGGTATGATAAGTTTGGGATGGATTTTTACCTCATCGATACTGCAGGGATTCGCAAAAAAGGAAAAGTGACGGAAGACCTGGAATATTTCTCGGTTATCCGCTCCATCCGTGCCATTGAGGAGGCTGATGTCTGTATCCTTATGATTGATGCCACGCGAGGAATAGAAAGCCAGGACCTGAATATATTCTCACTGATCCAGAAAAACCGGAAGGGCCTGGTGGTGTTCGTCAATAAATGGGATTTAATTGAAGAAAAAGACAACAACCTGATAAAGAACTTCGAGAACATTATTCGCGAACGATTTGCACCGTTCACTGATTTCCCCATTATTTTTGGTTCAGCCTTAACTAAACAACGGATTCTGAAAGTGATGGATTTGGCAAAAGAGGTATATCAGAACAAAAAACAAAAAGTGCCTACGCACAAACTTAACGAAGTGATGCTGCCTATTATTGAAAGGACTCCGCCACCGGCAAATAAAGGGAAGTACATAAAAGTTAAGTATATAACGCAACTGCCAAACACTCAAGTTCCCTCTTTTGTGTTTTTTTGCAACCTTCCCCAATGGATCAAAGAGCCTTATAAGCGGTTCATCGAAAACCGGATGCGTGAAAACTGGAACTTCACCGGAACGCCGATTAATGTTTTTTTCCGGGAAAAGTGATGACACAATAATGGTCCTCAAATATTCCCGAAAGGAATGTTTTTTGCCTCGCAGACCTCAATCAGTTTGGCCTTAATCCTTTTTAAGTCGTTGTATTTAAGGTTACCCAGGTCTATCTTGTAGTTGGTCCCGGTAGTAGTCAGTGTCAGGTAGCTTAGCCCGATACCCAGTTGTGTGACCGTTTCCCACAAGATGGAACCGTTTATGCGTTGTTTAGGTAATTTAATTCGAAATTCATCGTTATCAATTTCCACAATAAAATCCGATTGCCAAACGGTTACTGTAAACACCAATAGTGCCGCTAAAACAACTCCTGCTACCCCAACATAAAACAGAAAATCCAAGCTGGCGTGTATAGCCTGGGATATGCTAACTCCAACAGCCAGCGCAAACAGAAACCCTCCGGCAACCAATGCGGTAATCTTCACTTTCGACGGTAACGAATAAACAATTTTCAGGTCTTCCATAACAAACGTTATTTATCGAATTTAATGTTATCTGCTGAATAACAAATAATTCAGTTTACAAAAATACAATTATTACGCGGTTTTTTGTAAATAAACATGAAAAATCGATGATATGAGAAAAAAAATTCGTTAATTTGTATATAATTTATAGGATAAGTTAAACAAATTGAACGTAAACTTATTTTACCAAAAGACGTTTATGTAGCAATATTTCTCAACTATGTTGGTTGGGATTAAAATAGGAAGAGTGAATTGATGAATAGTAACAATCTTGAAAATGAGAAACTTCCTGAAAACAGGGAAGGTAAGGCTGAAGAAACTATTGACCAACTTCCCCAGGAAGAAAAAGTATCTGCGGAGCCCGTTGAAACCACTTCCGGAGAGCCGGTAGAGGCAGAAAAAACAGTTTCGGAACCAGAAGTGGCTGAAACAGAGCCGGTAAAGGATGCCGAAACGGAACAAGCGCCTGATTCGGAGCTGAAAACCGAAAAATCTGTTGACGGAGAGGAGGGTGAAATCAATTACGATATAGAAACTCCAGAAGGTGTGAATGCGGAAACTGAAGATGCGGAGGAAGAAGTAGATGAAAACAGCGTTTCGGATGATGATTCCACGGAGTTATTGGCCATAGAAGAGATTGTGCAGAAACTCAGGAATTTGCTGGCTTCCGACCATCCTCAGCGAAGAGAAGTGGATGAGGTGAAAAATCAATTTTACCGTTCACTTCGCAACGAAACCGAAGCGCAAAAAGCTGTTTTCCTCGAATCGGGAGGCGAGTCTATCGATTTTGTTGTTAATGAATCGGAAATCTATGCCGAAGGTAAGGAACTGATTCAAAAAATAAAAGAAAAACGTGCTGTAATTCTCGCCCGTGAAGATGCGGAAAAGGAAAAGAATGTTGCTAAAAAAATGGCGATTATCGATCAGGTAAGACACCTTGCCGAAAATCAAAGCCAGGAGGATTTTAACAAAACTTATCAGGAGTTCCGCTCACTTCAGCAACAGTGGAACGAGATTAAACTTGTACCACAGACTAAAGTGAATGAACTTTGGAAAGAATACCAACGCCATGTGGAAAAATTTTACGACCTGGTGCGCATCAACAACGAGTTCCGTGAATACGACTTCAAAAAAAATCTGGAACTCAAGACCGAACTTTGCGAAGCAGCCGAAAGGCTCGACGAAGAACCGGATGTGGTTTCGGCGTTTCATCAACTGCAAAATCTTCACCAGGAGTGGCGTGATGTAGGCCCGGTTTCTCGCAAAGACCGCGAAGAAATCTGGAACCGTTTTAAAGCAGCTTCTACCCTAATCAATAAAAAGTATCAATCTCATTTCGAAAGCCTTAAAGGGAAAGAAGAGGAGAATCTGGCGGCTAAAACCGCGTTGTGCGAAACCCTTGAAGCCATCGATTATTCGAAATTAAACTCCGTTAGGGACTGGAACAACAAGATCAAGGAAGTTCTTGATATTCAGAAGCAATGGCGTGAGATAGGCTATGTGCCAAAAAAATGGAACACCAAAATATACGACCGTTACCGTGCTGCCTGTGACTTCTTTTTCCGTAATAAAAACGATTTCTACAAATCGATGCACGGCGAAATGGAGGAAAACCTGAAAAAGAAAGTTGCTCTTTGTGAACGTGCCGAAGCCTTAAAGGATAGCCAGGATTGGAAAAAAACAACCCAGGAAATGATTTCTATTCAGAAAGAGTGGAAAACCATTGGTATTGTTCCCCGCAAATATGTGGACAGCACGTGGAAACGGTTTATTGCCGCTTGTGATTATTTCTTTGAACAAAAGAAACTCCACACCTCCACTCAACACGATGAAGAGGCCAGAAATTTCGAAAAGAAAAAAGAGATCGTGGAGAAGATAAACATGCTGGATACCACCCTCACTCCTGAACAGGCGTTGCCGCTGTTAAGGGAACTAATGGATGAGTGGTATGGTATCGGACACGTGCCTTTCAAGGTTAAGGACAGGGCTTACAAAGAGTTCTATGATGCTACCGAAGCTCAGTTCGACAGGTTGAATATCGATAAAACCGACCGGAAATTAGACAGTTTCAAGTCGAACATCTCGGATATAGCCAGATCGGATAATGCCAAAGGCCAATTGTTGCGTGAACGGGAAAGGCTGATGCGCCAATATGAGCGTATGAAAGTGGAATTGCAAACGTACGAAAACAACATCGGCTTCTTGTCGGTTTCGTCGAAAAAAGGCAACAACCTGGTGGACGATATGAACCAGAAGATGAAAAAAATAAAATCAGAGCTTGAGTTGCTGGTGAAAAAAATTGCAGCCATAGACGAGGAACTATAATAATTGCTTTATATAAAATGTTAGGCGATCAGTTTTTTGGTCGCCTTTTTTTATTACGTGGGTTTACAAGCATCCATCTCCGGAAGAGTGAAATCTACAAACCATCGCTGGTGGGCTGTGAACATCGGGATTAATCTATTTAACAGGTGTTTGACAAAAATGTGTTATTTTTTGAGATAAATGTTGTATGCGTTCTAGACCTTTACCACTACTTTCGCAGAAAAGACACACTGAAAAATAATAGTCGAGAAAACACGAACCCAAAGAAAACCACCCATTGGATGCATGTTGATTGAATTAAATGAAATTTATTTAGTAACGATGTCTTAAAGCAACGATCTTTATTAATCTAAAACAAATGATGGAATGAAAAAGAAAAACTCAATTAAACTATTGAAAGGTTTACTGCCCGCTGTATTGTGGGTATTTTCCTTTGCTGTGTTTGCTCAACCCATTACGGTGAGTGGAACGGTGTATGATACTAGTGGAGGGACACTCGTTGGAGTAACCCTTCAGGTGCAAGGTACTTCTGTGGGTACCGTTACCGACCTGGATGGAAACTTCAGATTGACTAATGTGAATCCAAATGCTTCATTAGAAATCTCTTATGTGGGAATGAGAACCCGGATTGTTTCTCTTAACGGGAGAACATCCATCAGCATCACGCTGGAGGAAGACACGGAAATGTTGGAAGAACTTGTGGTTATCGGTTACCAGACGATCCGAAAAGCCGATTTAACAGGATCTGTTTCCGTATTTAATCCCGATGAAATGAAAAATACAATCGTAACCGGTACGGTAGGGGATGCTTTAGGCACTCTTCCCGGGGTTAATGTACGCACATCCGGCGCTCCGGGTAGGGAAGGAAAAGTAGAAATTCGTGGTACGGGAACATTTGGAAACAGTGCTCCGCTGTATGTGGTTGATGGGGTTATCTCCGGCGCAAATAGGGATTTCAACTTTAACGATATTGAAAGCATCCAGGTCTTAAAAGATGCTTCTGCTGCAGCAATTTACGGATCAAGAGCCGGAAACGGAGTAATTATTATTACCACCAAGCAAGGGAAAGAAGGGAAAATGAAGATAGATGTCTCTTCTCGTGCAACCTTGCAATGGCTACCAAAATACGACCTTACAAACCGTAATCAATGGATTGAACTAAATGACCTGGCTTTTGCAAATGCCGGCCGACCTGCTGCCAACCATTTTGACGGAAATACAGACTGGCAAAAAGAAGTATTCAAATCCGGCATAGTACAGGATCATAATATTGCTTTTTCTGGAGGCAACAAAGATAGTCGGTATTTTATTTCAGGTAACTACCAGCATAATTCGGGAACAACTATCGGAACACAAAGCGAACGTTTCACTTTACGTTCAAATACGTCGGCTTCACGTGATTTTGGCGATGAGGTTACATTCCGTATTGGTGAGAATATCGTGTTAAGTCACTTTGCTGTGGATGAGTTAAATACAAATCCTATTGTCGATGTTTACCGCATGCTTCCTACTATTCCTGTGTATGATCCAAACAATACAGCTAAAGGTGGATACGGATTCGGGGACGGAAGCAGGGATGTTACGTTCGGTACCAATCCCTTTGCCAAAGAAGACTTTGAAGATACGAAAAACAGTAACTTGCGCATCCGGGGAAATATTTTTACCGAACTGGAACTGCTGAAAGCATTGAAATACAGGTTTAACATGGGATTTGATTTTAGCAACGATAGGCATACCTATTTGCGGAAAGAAGGATATTGGACGTATAATCAACCGTATGATCCCTCTTCTTTAAATAAAAATCAAGCCCAGTATCAGGGGCTCGTGTTTGATAATACCTTGGAATACAATAAAAAGTTTGGAAAACACGATATTTCTTCTGTATTCGGACTGAGCTATCAAACATCTACCTATGAGCAAATATGGGGTACAAAAAATGATGTGCTTAGGTCCGGAGATGACTATTTCAGAAACTTGGATGCAGCCCTGACCAATCCAAAAACTGGAAATTACACCGATTTACAGAAATTATTTTCCGTTTTTGGCCGTGTAAACTATAATTACGATGAGAAGTATTTGTTCAGTTTTACCGTGCGAAGGGACGAGTCTTCTAAATTTTCACCGTCTACCCGGGTAGGGTATTTTCCTTCTGTGTCAGGAGGTTGGAGAATAAGCCAGGAGGACTTCTTTGATGTGTCCTGGCTGAATGACCTGAAGTTAAGAGCGAATTACGGGATTTTAGGAACATCGAATATTGGCGTATGGGATTGGGTGTCATTTATTACCGTTTTCCCGCAGGCCATATTCGGCAGAAGTCAGTCATTGCAAACCGGAATGACTCAAATACGACTTGCAAATGCTGATCTCAGGTGGGAGAAGTTGACTCAGCTGAATGCCGGATTTGATGCTGTTCTGCTTAATAATAAATTGAATCTTTCGGCAGATTATTTCTTAAAAGAAACGAAGGATGTGCTTACCCCGATGCAGATATTGATGGTTACAGGCAATAACGGAGGTAATCCGTATGTGAATGCAGCTACTTTGCAGAATACGGGAGTTGAAATCTCTGCTACCTGGAGAGACAAGGTAGGCTCTGATTTTGGTTATAGCATCAATGTGAATGGCTCTTATCTTAAAAACAAAATATTGGAATTGGGATACGGACGCAAAGAATTTACACAATGGGATACTAAATCCATAGTCGGAAAACCCATCGGTGAATGGTACCTCATTAAAACTGATGGATTGTTCCGTACTCAGGAAGAAGTGGTGGCTCATACAAACAGTGAAGGAAAAGTTATTCAACCCAATGCCAAGCCGGGTGATGTAAAGTATATAGATTACAACGATGACGGAGTAATAACAGACGCCGACAGACAACACTGCGGATCCACTATCCCGAAATTCCAGCTGGGAATGAACCTTGGATTTGAATATAAAAATTTCGATCTCCAATTCCAGTTAGGAGGGGCATTTGGATATAAAGCGTTCAACGGTCCGCGCAGCGGATTTGACCGGTTTGACGACAACTCAAACTATAGGGCCAGTTACGATCCGTGGACTCCAGACAATCCAAACGCAAAAGACCCACGGCCTATCTACGCAGATTCCCGCAATGTCCGGGGCGATCAAGACCGCTGGTTAGAGAACGGTAACTACCTAAAAGTAAAACAAATAGCTCTCGGATATAACTTGCCTAAATCCATGCTTGGCAGTACATTCAGTGACATTCGTCTATATGTAAATGCTCAGAACCTGATCACGTTAACTTCCTATACAGGCTTGGATCCTGAGTTCTTAAATGGTAATATATGGGACCGCAGCTACGACGGGGGAGCTTATCCTAATCCGTATGGTGTAACTTTTGGAGCACAAATATCATTCTAATTTTCAGAAAACTTATCACAATGAAAAAAATCATATACTTATTATTCGCCGTATTCTTGCTGAATAGCTGTGATGTGAGCGTGGATAATCCGAACACCATTACTACCGCCACATTCTGGAAAACGGAAACCGATGCACAATATGGCATCAATGCTGTGTACAACATGTTCTACAAACCGGGGACTTACAGCCGTTGGTTGTGGTTCCGGCTGGATCTAACCTCAGATGAAGGGTTTAGTCAGAGCCCCTGGGCTGAATTGAAAGAGTGGACACAGTTTCAATACAGGAACTATAACTTCTGGGAAGGCAATAGCTGGACTTACCGGGATAGCTATGAAGCAATATTCAGAGCCAACCAGGTGTTGTACCACGTTCCCGAAATTCAGTTTGCAAATGAAACCGAAAAAAACAAAATCCTCGGACAGGCATACTTTCTGAGAGGCCTTTTCTACTACAACCTGGCAGTGTTGTGGGGGAGTGAAAACAACAGTCTTCCGATTGTTCTGGAACCATCAACGCCGGGTATGCAGCCCGAAGGCCATAATGGTATCGCTGTATACCAACAGGCAATCAGCGATTTTACAGAAGCACAGAAAGTTTTGCCGGAAGTGTGGGACGACGCCAATAAAGGACGTGCAACGAAAGGTGCTGCATTGGCTTTCAGGGCAAAATGTCACATGCAACTGCTCCAATGGAATGAAGCTAAAAATGATTTACAATGGTTGGTAGAAGGTGAGGGCAAGAAATATTACGACCTTGCGGCCAATTACGCGGATAATTTCAGAAAAGATACGGAGAACAATATTGAATCTGTTTTTGAGATACAGTATTCCGATATTCATAAGGCTCCTGCCGGAGACGGGGACTTTGATGTGGATCCGAACTTAGGACTGAATCGCGGTCAGTTTTTTGCTCCTCCCGGAATTGGATGGACAGACGGTGAAATACGTCCCTGGCTGGTAACAGAATTTAAAAAAGAAAAAAACCTGAACGAAGGTTACGATATACGTTTAAGACATACTGCTTTTTACAGTGAACAACACTTGGATTTTCCCAATAATGAACGGATATACCGTGAGGTCAGCAATGATGCAACGTGGAACAGGGACAACTGGAAAGGCCGTGTTTTTTACAGAAAATACAGTTCGGAGCATTTTCGCGATTTTGATGATTATCATAATCCGACCAATGTAAGGTTGGTTCGATTTGCAGACGTATTGTTGATGTACGCAGAATGTATTGCCCAGTCAGGAGGAAACTTGTCTGATGCAATTGCACATGTCGACAGGGTAAGGGCCAGGGTAGAAATGCCGGCGCTTGCCGTCAATCATCCAGCCGTAGTCTCCAGCAAGGATGCTTTTCTGAAACGCCTACAGGTGGAGAGAGTCCTTGAATTAGCTACAGAAGGACAACGTTGGGCAGATATCAAGCGCTGGGGATTGCTGGATAACCAAGCCGGTATCGACGAATTGAAATCACGTGATCCGGATTTCAATAATTTCATCATCGGTCGCCATAGCTGCCTGCCTATTCCTTCTGACGAAGTGAATAATAACCCCAATATTTCTCAGAATCCTGATTATTAATAAAAGCATTATACCTCCCCGGCTACCCGGTTGGGGAGGTATTTTAAAATAAAATAGAGATGAAAAAATACTGGTATCTGTTGTTTATAGGTGTATTCATAATCGCATCGTCCTGCAAAGGTGTTGATAAGGCAGATGAAACGATTCGCTACACCACTCCTGTTTCGTTGGGCGATCCATTTATCATGCTGCATCAAGGCGTATATTACGCTTACGGTACCCAGGCCGAAGATGGAATTGAAGTATACACATCGGATAATCTTGAAGAATGGGAAAAGGCTCCTGCTCTCGCTCTTCACAAGGATAACTCTTTTGGTGACAAATGGTTTTGGGCACCTGAAGTATATTACGTTAACGGGAAGTTTTACATGTATTATACGGCAGAAGAGCATATGTGTGCGGCAACTTCCGATTCTCCGTTGGGTCCGTTTATCCAGGAGGTTAAAAAGCCGATGCTGGAAGGTGAAAAGACTATTGACAATTCTCTGTTTATCGATGATGACGGAACTCCTTACCTTTTCTTCGATCGGTTTAATGACGGGCTAAATATCTGGGTCGCAGAACTGGAAGAGGATCTGATAACCATCAAAAAGCAAACGTTACATCCGTGCATTCATGTATCTCAAGAATGGGAAAAAGTATGGCCCAGGGTAAATGAAGGTGCTTTCGTAACAAAACATAACGGCATGTATTACATGACGTACTCCGCAAACAGCTATGAAAGCCCGTTCTATGGTGTCGGGTGTGCTACCGCCACGAGTATCATGGGTGAATGGACAAAATATCCGGATAATCCCCTGCTTCAGAAACCCGGTAATCTGGTTGGTGTAGGGCACAGTGCATTATTCCGGGATAAAAAAGAGAATTTGCGAATAGTTTTTCATGCACATCATGACGATAAAAATATACACCCGCGAAAGATGTACATCGGAAAAGTCGAATTCAAACAAGAAGGGGAAGTGGATAAACTTTATATTTCCCAAGAATACCTGATACCCAAATTAACGGTTTCCCAAAAATGAATTCATCAATCGCTACTCATTCCGTACATTCTCCGGTTGGCGTGGAGTAATTTTACCGTAGCATTCTGAGAAAAATAAAAAAATTTGTTTATCTTGCTGACAAAAAACATAACTCTCCTTAAGACTATATGGTGTGTCTTTATTTTTGATGAAATTGAAAAAACATAATCAACTCTTTATTTTGATGTTCATCCTATTCGTTTTGAACATCAATGAGTTATTCTGTTTGCCAAGTTATTCTTTCAAACATTACAACATAAACAACGGATTATCCCAGAATACTGTTCATGCCATTTTTCAAGACAAACTCGGATTCATGTGGTTTGGCACAAAAGATGGCCTCAACCGATTTGACGGGACGTTGTTTAAAATTTATAAATTTTCTCCGGGAGAGAATTTGAGAGACAATGTATTTCATCGTATCCTTCAAGATAAACTGGATAACCTGTGGGTAGGGACCGATGACGGAATATACATTTATGACCCGCGGAAAGAAGAGTTCAACCGTTTTGAATTAACCACACCCGATAACGTATCGATAGATGGTGTGGTAAGTGATATGCTGGAAGATAAAGAAGGGGATATCTGGATTTCCCTGGAAGAAAAAGGAGTTTTTCATTACAATTATCTCACAGGTGTCTTAACGAATTACAAAATACCACAAGCTCCAGACGGGATGAGTATGGTCAGTTTATGTCTCGGGAAAGAGGGGGATATCTGGGCATTCCCTTACAATCTTCCTTTTGTCAGTATTGATAAAAAAACAGGTAAAATAACTGACTTTAAGCTTGTTGACAACCCTGATTTATTTTACAATACGGGAGAGATATGGAAAGTAGTTGCTGATGAATACAATCAATTGCTCATCGCATCGTCTACTAAAGGCCTTATAAGTGTAAACACCGTGAGTAAGACGCACCGCATTCTGTTGGCTGAAGACGCTGAAGGTCAGCCTATCTTTGCCCGATGTCTGACAAAGATCGATCCTAAAACGATCTGGATAGGCAGTGAATCGGGATTGTATATTTATAATACCGAAACGAGAAAAGCCGAAAACCTCCGTCACAACAGGTCCGTACCTTATTCGTTATCTGACAACGCTATTTATTCTATTTTCAAAGACAGGGAAGGAGGTATTTGGGTGGGGTCGTTTTTTGGAGGGGTCGATTATTATTCCAATCAATACAATCAATTTGAGTTGTTTTATCCCGTGGATGGAGTGAACCGGATGAAAGGAAGCCGGGTCCGTGAATTTTGTGAAGCCCCCGATGGAAAAATCTGGATCGGGACCGAAGACAATGGACTCAACCTCTTCGATCCCGTGAAGAATGAATTTCTACCACTTCCACTCCCGCTACAATCGCTTTACACGAATATACATGCATTATATGCTGACGGAGACTATTTATGGATCGGAACTTTTTCAAAAGGATTAAACCGGTTTAACCTGAAAACAAACGAACTGGTTACATTCAAACAATCGGATGCGCCTAACTCCATTAGTCAAAACAGCACTTTCTCCATATACAAGGATCGGCAAAACACATTGTGGATAGGAAATCTGTCGGGATTAAATATCTATGACTACGAGAATAACAACTTCAAACAAGTCGATGCATTCCAAGGGATATATGTTCAGGATATTTTTGAAGATACAGATGGGAAAATATGGGTAGCCACTTTTACCAAGGGGCTTTACCGGCATGATCCGGCCACAGGCGCCTGGAAGATTTTTTTCCATCATCCTGCCGATGGTGGAAACACGCTGTATAATAAAATAACAAGTATATTTGAGGACAGTCAGAAACAACTGTGGGTGGCTACGGAAGGCGGAGGTTTTTATCTTTTCGACAGGAAAAACGAAGAATTTATTCCGGTCAATAGTTCGAAAGGACTACCTAACGATGTGGTATATCAATTGCAGGAAGATTTGGATGGTAATTTATGGCTTTCAACAAATTCGGGACTTGTTAAATATGACCCTCAAACAGAATCATTCAGAAATTATACGGTTGAAAATGGACTGAAAACCAATCAGTTCAATTACCAGTCCAGTTTTAAGGCGTCAGACGGAACACTTTATTTCGGATCAATTGACGGCTTTGTACGGTTTAATCCCTCAACCTTCAGAGAATCTGAACACGCTGTACCGGTAGTGTTTACCGAACTGTTTATTAATAATGCTCCGGTAAGCCCTAAGGATGAAAAATCACTGCTGAAACAAAGCATCTTGTTTACGGAAAACCTAACCTTAGCACACCGTAAAAACTCCTTCCGGTTAAGTTATGCAGTACTGAACTATTCAAACAGAAATGATTACCAGATACTTTATAAACTGGATGGCTTTGATAAAGAATGGATTCAGTCGGAATCAAATAACGATATCATCTACTCTAACCTGAAACCAGGAAAGTACGTACTCTCGTTGAAATTACATAATGGATTGAAGGACAGTGATGAAGAAACACTAAAATCGTTAACTATCCATATTCGCCCCCCATTCTGGCTTAGTAGGTGGGCCTACCTGGTTTATGTGGTGCTGTTTATAGCCGGAATAGCAGGTTTATTTCGCTTTCTGAGTTATCGTAGCCAAAAAATACAAAGAGAGAGAATGCGAATTTTCGGGCAACAGAAAGAACGGGAACTGTATCGTTCGAAAATTGATTTCTTCACCAACGTTGCCCACGAAATTCGCACCCCGCTGTCCCTTATTAAGGCACCACTGGATTATGTGATTAATACGGAAGAGGTGTCAGAAGGCGTAAAAGAGAACCTGCAGATCATGAGCAAGAATACGGACCGGCTTCTTAACCTGACCAACCAGCTGCTCGATTTCCAAAAAACCGAGTCGGATGCGTATCTGTTGAATCTTGAACCGAGAAACGTATCGGAACTGATCCGGGAGACGTCACTTCGTTTTACCCCCCTGGCAAAGCAGAAAGGATTGCTTTTTGATATGGATCTCCCCGAAAAGGATATGTACGTGCAGGTGGATAAGGAGGCATTCCTGAAAATTATCAGCAACCTGATAAATAATGCTATCCGGTATTGCAAAAGCTTCGTGAGGCTTAAGGCTTACATCGCCGGAGATAATGAAGACAGCTGGTTTCACCTGATTACAGACAATGACGGAGAAAAAATCCCCGACGAACATAAGCAGGCAATCTTCAAACCTTTCGTGCAACTGGACAAGGATGACCGGACGGTTAACGGTACCGGGATTGGCCTAGCGCTATCACGTTCATTGACTGAGCTTCACAAAGGGACACTCGACCTGGAGGACTCGGAGGATACTGTCCGGTTCCACCTCGTACTGCCGGTAGGAAGCTCAACAGACGTAATCCTGGAATTTTCCGGTGAAACGGGTAAGTCATCCCATACAACCATCCTGTTGGTAGACGATGATCCGGAATTGCTTCATTTTGAAGAGAAATTTCTCTCCCCTCACTACCATGTGTTAACGGCAAGGAACGGTAAAGAAGCCTTGGAAGTGCTGCGGGAGGCTAATGTGAACTTGGTAGTTTGTGACATCATGATGCCCGAGATGGACGGTTTTGAGTTTACCCGACGGGTAAAATCCAATATCGAGTTCAGCCATATCCCCGTGATATTATTGACGGCAAAAGTAAACGTGGAGTCAAAGGTACAAGGGTTTGAGATCGGTGCGGATGCGTATATCGATAAACCTTTCTCCCTGGAAGTATTGTTGGCGCAGATTGCCAACTTGTTGCAAAACCGGGAAAAATTACGTGAAACATTTTTAAAACATCCCTATATTGGTGCCAACAGCGTGGCCCTTACCAAGTCAGACGAAGAATTTATCCGGAAGCTGCATGCTATTGTACTTGAAAATATAGACAACTCCGGCTTTATCGTGGAAGATATCGCCGAGCAGTTCAACATGAGCCGTGCCAGTTTTTATCGAAAAATAAAAGGCGTACTCAATCTGACACCCAACGAGTATATCCGGGTGGAACGTTTGAAAAAAGCCGCTCAGCTGCTCAAGGAAAAAACATACAAGGTGAACGAAATCTGTTACATGGTAGGATTTAACTCTCCTTCCTATTTTTCGAAATGCTTTCAACAACAATTCGGGGTCCTGCCAAGAGATTTTGAGCAATAAGTTCTGCATTTGAGATTGTATTTATACTTTTTGATCAATTTGCTCTCATTTTTTCTGTTTAAAGTAACTATTTTCGTGGAATAAAAAATATTAATTCATTAAAATAATATCAGCATGAAATCAAAATTAGTCGTATTCATTTTGCTTACAGCAACGCTCTCACTTTCCGCTCAGTGGAAACCGGCGGGTGACAGGCTTAAAACGCGTTGGGCCTCACAGATAGATGTGAACAACGTATTGCCGGAATATCCCCGGCCCATCATGGAGCGTTCCCAGTGGCAGAACCTCAACGGGTTATGGAATTATGCCATTCTACCGGTGGGGAAACAAAACCCGACTTCTTTCGATGGGAAAATACTTGTCCCGTTCGCCATTGAATCGAGTTTGTCGGGTGTGCAGAAAAGATTAGGAAGCGAGAACGAACTCTGGTACCAGCGTGAATTCACCGTTCCGTCTAACTGGAAAAACAACAGGGTACTGCTTCACTTTGGAGCTGTGGACTGGAAAGCCGATGTCTGGGTAAACGACATTAAGGTAGGACAACACACCGGCGGATATGCCCCGTTCTCATTTGACGTAACACCCGCTTTGAAAAGTGGAACGAACAAACTGGTGGTAAAGGTATGGGACGGAACCGACCAAGGATACCAGCCGCGGGGAAAACAGGTAAACAATCCGCACGGCATCTGGTATACCCCGGTGAGCGGCATCTGGCAAACCGTATGGCTGGAACCCGTTCCTGAGAAATACATCGAAAATGTAAAAATCACCCCGGATATCGATAAGAACACCATAGGTGTTGAAGCTTTTATCAATCAGGCAACCGCTTCCGACAGGATTGAAGTGAAAGTGATGGAAGGTTCCCGTGTCGTGGCTACGGGACAGTCCATCAATAACCAGCCTGTTGAAGTGTCTATGCCGGCGAATCCCCGGTTATGGTCGCCCAATGATCCTTTCTTGTATGATTTGGAAGTAACCGTGTTCAACGGTTCGAAACAGCTGGATAAGGTGAAAAGCTACACAGCCATGCGCAAATATTCAACCAAGCGCGATGACAAAGGAATTGTCCGTTTACAACTGAATAATAAAGATCTGTTCCAGTTCGGCCCGCTCGACCAGGGATGGTGGCCTGACGGACTGTATACGGCTCCTACTGACGAGGCGTTGAGATATGACGTGGTTAAAACCAAAGACTTTGGATTCAACATGATTCGGAAACACGTAAAAGTGGAACCTGCCCGTTGGTATATGCACTGCGACCAGCTTGGTATCATTGTGTGGCAAGACATGCCTAACGGTGACAGAAGCCCCGAGTGGCAAATGCGCGAATATTTCACCGGTGCGGAAAGACTGCGTTCACCGGAGTCGGAAGCCAACTACCGCAAAGAGTGGAAAGAAATCATGGATTACCTGTACTCATATCCTTCAATCGGTGTTTGGGTCCCGTTCAACGAAGCCTGGGGACAATTTAAAACGCAGGAAATTGTGGAATGGACCAAGCAGTATGACCCGTCTCGTCTGGTAAACCCGGCCAGTGGAGGAAATCATTATCACCTAGGAGACATGCTTGACTTACATAATTACCCACACCCGGAAATGTATTTGTACGACGGACAGCGGGCAACTGTTCTTGGCGAATACGGAGGAATCGGTTGGGCAAACAAGGAACACCTCTGGGAACCCGACCGCAACTGGGGATACGTACAGTTCAACAGCTCCAATGAAGTGACCAACGAGTATATTAAATATGCTGAACAGCTGAAACAGATGATCCGTCAGGGTTTCTCCGCTGCTGTATACACCCAGACTACCGATGTGGAAGTGGAAGTGAACGGGCTGATGACTTACGACAGGGCTGTAGTGAAGATCGACGAAGGCAGGGTACGGAAAGTAAATCAGGAAATATGCCATATACTGAACGACTGATTTTTATTTCAATCCTCCTGCTCATTTTTTCTGCTTGTCAAGGCGAGAAGGACCATAACGATCAGTATTATTATATTGAATGGGATAGAGCCTCCCTCCTTCGCATAGCGGAAGAGGGGGGATATCCTCGTTTACGCCGTTTAAACGACGGTTCGTTTTTGGCAGCATACGAGAATAGGCAAGGAGATGTGGTTGTAAAAAGGAGCAGCAATGAAGGTGTTTCCTGGGATGACCCGGTAACTGCATACGAAAAGTTTGAATTTGTCGATCCGGCGTCTTCTGCTTCTACGGTAGTGAATATAGCCAATCCTGAAATTGTTCAGTTGGCCAACGGGGATATTCTGCTGGCCAGTAATTTGCGCCCCCGAAAAGAAGGTCTTTATCCGTTTTCGATTGCGTTAAAAAGGAGTGTTGACAAGGGGAGGACGTGGTCCCAGGCACAAATACTCTATCAAGCTGCTCCGTTTTTCAGGGATGGCTGCTGGGAACCTTCTTTCCTGATTTTGCCGGACGGAACGGTACAGATTTATTTCGCGAACGAATCGCCTTACCGCAACTCGGATGAACAGGAAATATCGATGATACGATCTGTTGATAACGGCTATACGTGGAGTGAAAACCCAACAACGGTTAGTTTCAGGCAAGGATATCGCGATGGGATGCCGGTAGCCATTCATGACGGTACGAATATCTACCTGGCTATCGAAGATAACTTGTCGGGGCAGTTTAAACCGTACATCATTCGCAGTGCGGTTGATAGTCCATGGGTAGAAGCCGTGCGAAAAGATTCCCCGTACCGCTATTCTGCATTACGGTCTCCGCTACCCGATACGGTTTACGCAGGAGCTCCTTACCTCATTCGTACAGAGAACAACGTTTACGTACTCTCCTATCAGACTACAAACAACAGGAGTTTCGATTGGGAACGGTCGACTATGGAGATACAGGTTAGCGGTGTGCCGTCCGATTTCAGTAACCCGTCTCAGCCTTTCATTGTCCCACTGTCGAAAGAAGCTAAATGGAATTCATTGGCCGATTTAGGGAACAACACCATTGCCGCACTTGCTTCCACAAACTTCGAAGGAGAAAAAATAGGAGTTTGGATGATTAAAGGGAAAATCAGAAAACAATAAAATGAAGATGATACATATTATTCAACAGGCATTGGCGCTCTTGCTCTTGTTAGGATGTAAAGCAATAGAAACTCCACCGGAAATTCCTTCTGCGGGAAATGACACCTATAAAAACCCGGTAATTAACTACAGTCTTCCCGATCCGACAGTGATCAAAGCCAACGACGGATTCTTCTACCTTTATGCGACTGAAGATATCCGGAATACTCCCATTTATTGTTCGCAAGATTTAGTGAACTGGAAATTTGTTGGCACTGCATTTACCGATGCAACCCGTCCGACATTTGAACCGAAAGGCGGTTTGTGGGCGCCCGATATCAATTACATTAACGGAAAGTATGTGCTGTACTATTCCATGTCGGTATGGGGTGAGGAATGGACCTGCGGGATAGGCGTGGCTACCTCCGATAAACCCGAAGGCCCGTTTACCGATCACGGCAAGCTGTTTCGCAGCAACGAGATCGATGTGCAAAATTCCATCGATCCCTTTTATATCGAAGAAAACGCGAAGAAATACCTGTTCTGGGGCAGCTTTCGGGGCATTTACGCCATCGAACTTTCGGACGACGGACTCAGCGTAAGACCGGGAGCCGAAAAGCAACGAATTGCCGGCACGGCTTATGAAGGGACATACATACATAAACGAAACGGTTTTTATTACCTGTTTGCCTCCGTCGGATCCTGCTGCGAAGGGTTAAACAGCACGTATACCACTGTGGTAGGGCGTTCAGAAAATCTTTTTGGCCCTTATGTGGATAAGCAAGGACAGTCCATGATGGATAATCATCACGAAGTAATGATCCGGAAGAATCAAAAATTCGTGGGTACGGGACATAACTCGGAGATCGTGCAGGACCAGGAAGGACAGGATTGGATGCTTTATCACGCCGTCTCGGTGGACAATCCCAAAGGGCGTGTCCTGATGATGGACCAGGTACGGTGGAAGGATGAGTGGCCCTACGTGGAAGGAAATACCTCTTCGTTAACATCTCCAAAACCAATTTTTAATTAGAAAAAGAAATATTGCATGAAAATTAAGGATATTGCACGGTATGCTCTGCTTGTTTTGTTTATAGTGAGCACGGTACAGGCAACAGCCCGTGTGGCTGAAAATAATTTTAGTTCCTCCATCGCTTTGAAAATACCAGGAAACAATGCGGCTCACTACCCTTTACAAGAAATTCGGAAAGGGGATGTAGTTCAATTAAAAGCCAATCAAAACATCCCGGTAGTGATAACACGAACCATCGTGTCACCTAACCTTTCGGCTGCAGATCATGTGGTGGAAGTGGTGATTACTGCCAAAGAAAATATCTATTTCAACTTCAAGCAGTGGGTAAATACTCGTTATTCTCACAACGATTGTCAATTCTACATGCCGGGGTTCTGGTACCGCCGCAACTTGCGCTCGCCCAAGGAGGCCCCTTCTTTTCACACCTCCGATAGCTGGACAGTGCGTGAGGATAGATTGAGCGTGCCTATGACGGCCATATTTAATGAAAAATCGGGAACGTACCTGTCGGTAATGCGAATGGATGATTTTAAGCATGAAGCACTTACTACCCATAAAGAAGGAGAAGTAATTATCTCCGGAAAAACATCTATCGGCTATACCGGATTCGAGAACAAGAATGGCGATGCCCGTATATCCTTCGGGTTTCCTTACCAGGAAACGCCAAAGACCTATATTCGTAAACTTACGCTGGCGCCTTCGGTAGAAGCATTCCAGTTTCTCGAAAAAGGGAAATCCATCCGGCTCACGTGGTTAGTGAAATCGGGAAAAGCCTCGGATTTCTCGGATTTCGTACGTCAATCGTGGGAATACAGTTATGATGCCTGGCTTCCGGGCCCCGTTAACACACCCTTTAGCGATGCGTTCGTGAAGAAAACCCTTACCGGTTTTTTCACCCGGAGCTTCGTGAGCGATTATCCCTTGAAGTTCAATTCGGGCGAAGGGCTGGTAGTAGCTACCTGTGAAAACCTTGCCCGCGCGGAAATAGGTTTTGTAGGTCGAGTTTTGTTGAACGCCTTCAATGCGTTGGAATATGGACAACAGAACAACCGTTCGGAGTTGGTAGCCAACGGCTATTCCGTTTTTGACAGTTACCTGGAGCATGGGTTCACAGCCAACGGACTTCTCCGCGAACATGTGTACTACGACAAAAACACGGAGGCCAGTAACTTAAGTATTCGCCGACAATCGGAAGGTGTGTACGCGATGTTCCAGTTCCTCCAATACGAAAAAAACAACGGAAGACGGCATCCGGAATGGGAGACAAAATTGCAAACCTTGTTGGACCGGATGCTTCTTTTACAGAATGAAGACGGTAGTTTTCCACGGAAATTCACTGACAACCTGGTCATCAGTGACGCAAGCGGAGGAAGCACCCCTTCGGTGACCTTACCCCTGGTGATGGCATACAGGTATTTCAACAACCCCAAATACCTCACCGCTGCCCAAAAAACTGCCGACTACCTGGAACGTGAAATCATTTCGAAGGCAGATTATTTCTCGTCTACCCTCGATGCCAATTGTGAAGACAAGGAAGCATCCCTGTATGCTGCTACAGCCATGTACTACCTGGCATTGATTTCCACAGGCGAAGAACAACAACGTTATGCCGACCTGTGTCTGAAGGCTTCTTACTTCGCGCTCTCGTGGTACTACCTGTGGGATGTGCCGTTCGCACAAGGCCAGATGATTGGCGACAACGGTCTACAGACAAGGGGATGGGGCAACGTTTCGGTAGAAAACAACCACATAGACGTATTTATTTTCGAGTTTGGTTCGGTGCTCAACTGGCTCTCAAAAAGATACAACGAACCTCGTTTTCACGATTTTGTACAAGTTATTTCGTCGTCGATGCGCCAGTTGTTGCCGTTTGAAAATCATATGTGTGGAGTGGCCAAGACCGGCTATTATCCGGAGGTGGTGCAACATACTAACTGGGACTATGGCAAGAACGGAAAAGGGTTTTATAACGATATTTTTGCTCCGGGATGGACCGTAGCCTCTCTATGGGAACTGCTCTCTCCCGGCAGGGCCGAGAATTTTTTATCCAAATAAAACAGTTTGTAGGTGAAAATGATGTAAATTTGTGTTACACGATTGAACCGGATACTCATTTTTATATAAAAAAGAAAACAACATGATGAAACTAAAGTATTTAACAGCATGGATTATGGCAGTTGCCGCCATGATTGCTTGCACATCCAATCCAAAAGAAGCCCCGGGGGAACCTTCAACGTTATCGGGGTTGAAAAGAAGCCATTTTCAGTCGTCAGTAAACGGTGATTCCACCGATTTGTTTGTGTTGAAAAATACCAACGGGATGGAAGTTACCGTGACGAATTACGGAGGGCGTATTGTATCGGTAATGGTCCCGGATAAGACCGGAACCCTGCAGGATGTTGTCCTCGGATTCGACTCTATTCAGGGCTATACAAGCGTTTCCAACAATTTGGGAGCAACCATCGGACGCTACGGGAACCGCATTGCTAACGGGAAAATAAAGGTTGCCGGTGTAGAATACCAGCTTCCGCAAAACAATTACGGCCACACATTGCACGGTGGTCCTGAAGGTTACGACACAAAAGTTTTTAGGGCAATACAACCCGACAGCCAGACAGTTGTACTAACTTATCTTTCAAAAGACGGTGAAGCCGGATTTCCCGGAAACCTGAACGTAAAAGTCACCATGAACCTGACAAACGATAATGCTGTCGACATTCAATACGAGGCGGATACCGACAAGGAAACCGTTGTGAATTTGACGAACCATTCCTACTTCAACTTGAGCGGAGACCCCAACAACACGGTACTGGATCATCTTCTGACTATTTATGCCGATGGATATACTCCGGTTGACGATACATTTATGACCACCGGAAAAATTGATCCGGTGAAAGACACGCCCATGGATTTTACGGTTGCCACACCCATCGGACAGCGTATTGAGGATACCACTTTCGTTCAATTGAAAAACGGCAAAGGCTATGACCACAACTGGGTGCTGAACGCAAAAGGTGATGTCACCCAAGTTGCGGCCACGGTGGTATCTCCGGTTACCGGAATTCAACTGGACGTATATACATCAGAGCCCGGATTGCAGGTTTACACGGGAAACTTTCTCGATGGCACAATGACCGGAAAGAAAGGAATCGTTTACAACAAACGCAGTGCCATATGCTTGGAATCGCAAAAATATCCCGATTCACCCAACAAGCCCGATTGGCCATCCTCCTACCTGAAACCCGGGGAAAAATACACCAGCCGCTGTATCTATAAGTTCTCGGTGAACCTGTGACACAAACATTCTATAATCCAGCCCCATCCAATGAAAACAAAACTTTTGCTTCCGCTATTTGTCATTCTTTTTATCGTTCCCCAATTTATCCGGTCACAGTCGAAAGGACAACCTCGTGAATTCTATCAGCTGACGGTTTATCACTACAATACGATCGATCAGGAGAAAATTATCGATAATTACCTGCAGGGAGCATTGATACCTGCCTTGCACGAAATGAAGATCAAGTCCGTCGGCGTATTTAAAGCTATAGCAAACGATACCTCCGCAAACAAAACGCTCTATCTTTTTGTTCCGTTAAAATCGTTGAATGCGGTGGATGAAATTAACACCCGTTTAATGAGGAACAATAAGTTTAATGCGAACAATAAAGAGTACGCAGATGTTCTTCACAATAATCCGGCCTACAACCGGATGGAAACTATACTTTTAAAAGCTTTTCCCCTGGCACCCGCAATGAAGCTTCCAAACCTGAAATCAGCAAAAAAACAACGGGTATATGAGTTACGCAGTTACGAGAGCGCCAGTGAGAAAATTTTCCGGAATAAAGTGCACATGTTTAACGAAGGCGGGGAAATGGAGATATTTACCCGGCTTAATTTCAACCCTGTATTCTACAGCGAGGTGGTCGCAGGGGGAAAAATGCCCAACCTGATGTATATGACAACGTTTGAAAATAAAGAAGACAGGGATGCACACTGGGATGCCTTTCGTGTAGACCCTGCCTGGAAACGGATGTCTTCCTTGCCTGAATATCAAAACAACGTTTCCCACAGCGATATCACCTTTCTGCGTCCGGCAGATTATTCCGATTTTTGAGACAATCCCACAACAACTTCACGCTGATAGTATTTACACCAATCCCTCAGCCCGCAAATACCGCACTTGGGTTTTCGTGCGATGCAGATGTACCTACCGTGAAGAATCAGCCAGTGATGGGCCCGGGTCAACAATTTCTCTGGGATATATTTGACCAGTTCCCGTTCGGTCTCGAGTGGTGATTTCGAGTTGTCCGTCAACCCGATCCGGTTAGAAACCCGGAAAACGTGGGTATCCACTGCCATGGCAGGAAGATCGAAAGCGACGGACAACATCACGTTAGCTGTTTTTCTGCCCACACCGGGAATGGTCAGCAAATCGTCAATGGTTGACGGGACTTCCCCGTTGAAATCGGAGACAAGTTTTCTTGCCATTCCCACCAGATTTTTGGCCTTGTTGTTGGGGTAAGAGCACGATTTTATGTATTCGAAAACTTCGTCGGGTGACGATGCTGCCATGACTTCGGGGGTTGGAAACGCCTCAAAAACACGCGGGGAAATCAGGTTTACCCGTTTATCGGTGCATTGTGCCGACAGGATGACGGCAACAAGCAGTTGATAGTTGTTGGCGTAATGAAGCTCGGTTTCGGAAGATTCGGCATTTTCCAGGAACCAGTCCATCACATAAGCGAAGCGTTGTTTCTTTGTCATTCTAATCATCTTTTTATCTCATCCGATAACGGGATAAATGTTGCGTTGAGATCGGGATCGGCCATATCGGGATCGAGTGGATAAATGGGGCGGTTGATCCGCTTGTAATCCAGTCGGAGAAGGTCCTGATCAACCCCGCCGGGTGTTAATGCCATTAACCAATCGGCACGCATGTCGTACAACTCAGGCACGAGGTAGCCGATTTTAACCACCAGGATATCTGTTTCACGCGGATTTAACCCCAGTTTGGTGAAGTCCTTTTCGTAATGGTAGGCCATGCGTCTTTCAGTGACTATCACAGAGGTGTTGCCGTTTCTTACCACCACTTCGGTTTTGGCATTGGGATGCCCTTCGTGGATGGCCGTAATGGTTCCGGTGATCCTTACCGGCGGTGCGAACCGGTTATCTACGGCCGCTCCGGCTGTCGCATCAATTTTTCCGCCAACACCAATCTCCTTGGCTTTCTTCACAAACTCTTCACCGGGAATGGAGGCGTAAATCAACGACTTTGCCCGCGGCGACTTCAATTCCGGCCTTTTCAGTATCTCCTGCAGTGTCCAGGTAACATCTCCTGCTCCTCCTGCCGTGGGGTTATCACCCATATCGCTGATGATAAACGGTTTTTTATCGCTTGCCAACGCTTTTTCCAAAGCCTCATCCAAATAAACGGTAGGAGCCACAAAATCGAACTCTTTTCTCACGTTCCAGAAATGGGCGGCCAGTTTTTCGGCTGCTTTGCCAACAGCCTCCTTGTCATCTCCGTAAGCAACCACCACACCGTGATTTCTAGGTTCATCGGCCCAAGGGTAGGACATCCAGATGGATGCGTCAATCACCTTGTCTTTTTCAATAACCTCCGGAATCTGTGCATACAGGCTTTTCCCCGGCTCGATGCGGGTGCTGGTCTTTTCCCCGGGGAGCAGGATGGGAACGGGAATCCACGCTTTATACGCAGGCTTTCCCTTGCCGTTTTCGAGGCGATCGAGAAGGTTGGTAACCGCCCTTTTTTTCG
>ENA-UOOM01000234-UOOM01000234.1-fermentation-metagenome-genome-assembly--contig:-NODE-234-length-69053-cov-80.003652_pt1 | contig 69053 bp, 61 predicted proteins | sample MGYA00245781_ERZ724031 | MGnify/ENA primary metagenome ERZ724031 (study PRJEB28704, sample SAMN03018317) | fermentation metagenome | biome: anthropogenic terrestrial biome; feature: soil; material...
GCGCGGCAGCCTGCCTTAATTTTCTTGTCGTGGGTACAAGCAAAAAGATAAACTGCAAATTGCTTCGCTTCGATCGCAATGACGGGTTACAGATGCGTCACTGCGAGCCCCCGTCAGACGAAAGGCGGGAGCTTTTGAATGCCAACAAGGGCGCGCGGCAGCCTGCCTTAATTTTCTTGTCGTGGGTACAAGCAAAAAGATAAACTGCAGATTGCTTCGCCTATTTATCGTACGGAATTTACCCTAATTGTCAAGGCAAAACGGCAAAACGACTCGGAGTGACCAGATTCCTGCCTTCATCTTGTAATTCTGTCACCCCCCTGCCCCCCTCTAAAGAGGGGGTGGTAAATAACAAAAATGGATTCCACAACAAATTCACAGCTATTCCCAATTCTCTCACCCCCCTGCCCCCCTCTAAAGAGGGGGTACAACACCGACCCCCTCTGAAGAGGGGGTACAACAATGACGCCTTCAATTGAGGGGGTGGTTATTGGGTCATTCAAAGGCGATGATCAGCTGGTAGTGCGGTTGACCGCCGTTGTGGATTTCGATTTCGACATCGGGATAAGCCTTGCGAACACCGTCTGAGAGCTGATTTGCCTGGGTCTGGTTCAAACCTTCACCATAAAAGAAGGTGACCCGCTCAACTTCGTCCATATCCGCTTTCTCCAACAGATTCCCGATCGCGGCTTCGATGGTCTGAGCGGAAGAAACCAACTTACCGTCGTAAAGGGCAATGACCTCTCCCTTTTCTACGTCCACACCATCAATTTCAACCGAGCGGGTTGCAACGGTGATCTCACCGGTGTGTACTTCCTGGATGGCTTCTTTCATCGATTCTTCATTCTCTTCGAGTGTGCCTTCCGGGTTGAGCCGCAGCATGGCAGCGAAGCCCTGGGGGGCGTTGCGCGTCGGGATAATCGATATTTGTTTGACGCTTACTTTGGCTGCATTTTGTGCAGCCAGGATGATGTTTTTATTATTAGGCAAAATAATGACTTTATCTGTAGGCAAATTTTCAAACGCTCTGACCAGTTCCTCCACGCTGGGGTTCATGGTCTGACCGCCCTCGACAATCGCCGAGACGCCCAAACTGGCAAAAATGGAAGACAAGCCTTTGCCAGGAGAAACTGCCACAACGGCGATTTCCCCCGGATTGACCGGGACAAGCTCAAGCTGTTTTTCATTGCTGTCGCGCCCATTTACCTGGTCGAGAAGGTTTTCCATCATGACCTTTTTTACGGTTCCCTGGGTTTCGGTATAGGTGATCGGATCAAACCGGCGGTGCAGTTCCGTATGGATGTGCATTCGGTAGATGCCTTCACCTTCACCGACCTGGATACTCGTGCCGATTTGAGCGAGATCTTCGTAATATTTTTCGAGCAGAAAGCCTTGATGGGGGGCGAAATCGATCACGACCTCGTAATCCTGCCCTTCTTCAACGGTTTCCATTGCATTTGCCAGGTCCAGCTCTGCCAGGGGCTTCAAAACAGCCCCGGACGGATCCAGTGATTCACCCTGCAGCATTCGCAGCATGCCTTCAAAAATGTAATAGAGCCCCATACCTCCCGAGTCGACCACACCGGCTTGCTTGAGCACGGGCAGCAATTCGGGGGTGTTTTGGACGCTTACATCACCAGCTTCAACAATTGCCAGGAGCATTTCACTCAAGCTGGCATTGCTCCTGAAGGCGTCTTCGGCACCGGTTGTCATATCCTTCATAACAGTCAGAATGGTGCCCTCGACCGGTTTGACCACGCCTTTATAGGCGGTATTGCGCGCCTCCTGCATGGCACGGACGAGCAAATTGGTATCCATGGTTTCGTAATGATCAAGCGCCCTGGCGAAACCGCGCCAAATCTGGGACAGGATCACTCCGGAGTTACCGCGGGCACCCATCAGAGCACCCTGGGCAAAGTTCTTTGCAGCGCCACCGACGTTTTGGGTTCGTTTGGAAACGGCTTCATTGAAAGCTGCCTGCATGGTCAAGACCATGTTTGTTCCCGTGTCTCCATCGGGGACCGGAAAAACATTCAATGAGTTGACATAAGCCTGGTTGGTAGTCAGCCAGATCAAACCGGCTTCAAACAGCAGCATCAATCCATCACCATCGATTGGTGACTGCAATAATTGGTGACGCACATCTTCGTCAGGAAGGATATATTTGTTTTGATTCATTTTTCACCTGTGCCGGTTAGTCCGGATTGCTCACTCTCAAGCCTCTGACGTGGACATCCACACGTTTTACCGGCACCGCCATCGTTTTTTCTACAGCATATTTAACGCTCTCAGCCACCAGGTCGGTGACCGTTTTGATGCGCAAGCCATATTCAATGATCAGGTTCAGTTCCAGACTGACCCCGTCGTCTTCACTTTTTACAATCACTCCAAAATCGGCATCGCGGTTGAAAAACCTGGAGACAGATTCACCCACCGTGCCAGGGGTCAGGCTGATTACACCGTAAGACTGTAAGGCAGCATTGCGGGCAACTGTCCTGATCGCTTGTGAGAGGATGTAAATTCTTCCCATAGGATTTTCTTGTGTTGTCATGTTAGCTCTCTTCTCCATAAAAACCTTGATTATTTCGATAATCTCTGGTAGTATAAACGCTTGCGCGTGTGAGGAGTTACGCGCAAATCGATATTATAATGCAAGAAAGGTATTGAGATGGCAAAGTGCAGTCAGTGTGGAAAAACCACCACCTTCGGTCATAATCGCAGTCACTCACTCGTCGCAACCCGGCGAAAGTTTCGCCCAAACCTGCAGCGGGTTTCCGTATATGAAGACGGAAAGAAAGTTCGCAAAGTGCTTTGCGCGCGCTGCATCAAAACCCTGACCAAGGCTTATCGTTAGTTTCTTCACCAAAACAAATCGTCAAAAAGTCGCCCAGCGGCTTTTTTGATTTTAAGGTAAAGCTGCCCTGAGGGCGGCAATTCCAGCGGCAATTCCATTCGGATGCGCGAACACGGCTGTACCGGCTACAAAGTTCCTGGCGCCAGACTGAAAGACTTCAGCAATGGTCTCAACAGATATGCCGCCATCGACCTGGATCATCGCGTTGGAATCCCATTCGGATAAAAGCTGCTTAACGACCGAAATTTTTCGCAGGCTGGCAGGGATAAATTTCTGCCCTCCAAACCCCGGGTTGACCGACATGATCAAGACCTGGTCAATCAGATCTCCCAGGTAATTGATCGCATTCACTGGTGTACCCGGATTGAAAGTTAACCCGGCTTTTACGCCCATCTCGCGGATAGTTTGCAGCGTGCGGTGGATATGTGGGCAGGTTTCGTAATGCACCGTAATGATGTCGGCGCCAGCATCAACAAAAGTTTTGATGTGTCTTTCTGGTTCGACGATCATCAGGTGTACATCCAGCGGGAGGTCTGTTATCCTTTTGCAGGCTCTGACAATGTCGGGACCAAAGGTGATGTTGGGGACGTAGCTGCCGTCCATGACATCGATATGAATGGCATCCGCGCCGCCCGCTTCGCAGGCGCGAAGATCAGCGCCAAGATTAGTCAGATTAGCAGAAAGAATTGAAGGGGCAATTAAAACATCCATCATTTTCCTCTAGGGCTGCAATATCCAGTAGATGTACAGCCAAAACGGGATCAAACCGATCAACAACAAACTGGCGACAAATCCCAAAATCCAGGTCTTCCAGTCGATTTTTTGGGGCTTGTCCAGAATATCTTCTCCGGGGTAATCGTCGTAATCTGAAAAAGTTTGTTTGTTGCGATTAAAGAAATCTTTTATGGATTGAAACAACCCAGGCAGACCAGCACGCTGTTCATAGGGAGTGTCAAAAGCTTCTTCATTAGTTGGATAAGGAGCTTGACCAGGGAAAGCCTCTGAGGTTGATTTGGAAACATAGATATGTTCCTGGGGGGAGACCTCAGCACTATTTCCGGATTGTTCGGGAAAATTCCCTGAATAAGTCCCGTTCCTGGAGCGTTGAAAAGTATCCCGGACAAATGACATGGTCTGATCGTGATTGGGGCTGCTGTCATACAACCTCAGGAGCAAGCGCCCCAATTGGTCGGCGGTGCGATAACGTTGGGAAGGTTCTTTGGAGAGCACTTTCAAGATGATCTCTTCCAACGCTGTGGGGATATTGGGGTTGTAATAACTGGGTGAAACCGGCTTTTCTTCGCGATGCATACGCGCAAGCTCAGCAGAATCCGGGGCAATGAAGGGTAATCTGCCGGTGAGCATCTCGTAAAGAATCACACCAAGAGAATACACATCCGAAGCTGGCGAAGGGGGTCGTCCGCCGGCTTGTTCGGGGGAGAAGTAGTGCGGTGAGCCCCAGACGACTTCGCTGCGTTCGTCGGGGGAGATGGTCGCCAATGCCCTGGCAATGCCAAAATCGGTCACTTTAAGGCGGGCTTCAGGTGTGACCAGCAGATTGTGGGGTTTGACATCGCAATGCACCAAGCCAGCCCGGTGGGCATAGCCGATGCCGCCGCAAGCCTGGATCATCAATTCCAGCGCTTCGGGAACCTGGAAACGCTCTTTTTGCTTGGTGAGCGTTTTCAGGTCTGTGCCAGGAATATATTCCATAACGATGAAGAGATGCCCCTGGTCGAGACCAAAATCGTGGACGGTGACAATGTTGGGGTGTGAGAGGTTGGCTGCCGCCCGGGCTTCCTGTCTGAAACGCTCGCGAAAAGCTGGGTCTTTTGAGAAATCTTCGCGCAGTGCTTTGACCGCCACGCTTCTTTCGAGCATCAGGTCTTTTGCTTTGTACACCACTGCCATCCCTCCCGTCCCGGAGGTTTCCTGGAGCTGATAGCGGTCGTTGAGCAGGCTGGGCATTTCCATAGAGGTGATTATAATGCAAATCCTTCGTTCATCTCCACCTGATTGTAATCATGTCGGCGTCAGGTTGAACCCAGGCAATCTCAATTACGGGGCAGGCACGATAAGCTTATATATACCAACCTCACAACACCAATTTGCGCAGATTCCCAAATTGCTATTCAAAATTCCTTGATATTTTGCGGCAAATAACCTATAATGTGTGAAAGTTTGTCATAAAGTGTCAGAGAGTGTCACAAAAACCGAAAATGGAGCGCCAAAAGAGGCGCTTCGGTGCTTAAAGAAGAGAATAGAACAAATGTTTTACGGGCGATACGAACATAACATCGACAAAAAGGGCAGGATGACTGTTCCTTCCACCTTCCGGGATAGAACCACGGACGGTGTTGTTTGTGTCACCAAGGGTCTGGACGGCAACCTGATGGCTTACGCGAAGGATACTTTCGATATCATCGCTGAGTCAATCAACAGGATTTCCATCACCGACCCAAACCTGCGATCTTTCAGGCGGGAAATCTTAGGCTCTTCCGCGGAACTGACATATGACACAGCAGGGCGCATCCTCATCCCGCTACACTTGCGGAAGTTGGCTGGGATCGAGGAAAGCGTGATCATCATAGGGGTGGGAGACAGTTTTGAAATCTGGGCGTCAGACCGTTTGGAGGCTTTTGAAGAAGCCAATCACGATCCTGAAGCACAGTCTCAAGCCTGGGCATCCCTGGATATCACGGCAAGTAGAGGAAAATGATGAACGCGGTGTCGTCGGTCTCAGAACCGCACCGCCCAGTACTTTACCAAGAAACAATCGAATATCTGACTCCCAAAAATTTCGGGTACTACCTGGACTGTACAGCCGGTGCCGGTGGTCATGCTGAAGGGATCCTGCAGGCAAGTTCGCCTGGGGGCAAATTAGTTGCTTTGGATCTCGACCCTACAGCGGTACAACTGACCAGGGAGCGGCTGCAGCCTTTTGGAGATCGCGCCATCGTGATTCACGGCTCTTATTCAGACGCGGCGAGAATCTTGCAACGAACAGGTTGGGATAGTGTCGATGGAATCCTGATGGATCTGGGTGTTTCCTCGATGCAGCTTGACCAGCAAGAGCGGGGATTCTCCTTTCGGTACGATGCCCCGCTGGATATGCGTTTCGACCCGACCACAGGGCAAAGCGCAGCTGAGCTGGTAAACACGATCAGTGAAAAGGACTTGGCTGACATCATCTGGAGATATGGCGAAGAGCGCTTATCAAGGCGAATAGCCAGAAAGATCGTGGAGAACCGACCGATTGAGACCACTTTTCAACTCGCAGAAGTTGTCCGCTCGGCAGTCGGGAGAGGTCGCAGCAAAATCGACCCGGCAACACGAACTTTTCAAGCCATTCGGATCGCTGTAAACGATGAGCTGAGGGTCGTGGAAGAAGCGATACCAAACCTGATAGCGCTTTTAACCCCGGGAGGTCGGCTGGCAGTGATCAGTTTCCACTCTTTGGAAGACAGGCTGGTCAAACAAGCTTTCAAACGGGAGAGCATCGATTGTATTTGCCCACCCGAACAGGTGATTTGTACCTGCGGGCATAGGGCAAGCGTGAAAATTCTCACCTCCAGACCAATCACAGCGTCTGAAGAGGAGATAAAAGAAAACCCGAGAGCCCGCAGCGCGAAGCTGAGGGTGGTAGAGAAAAAGTAGTTTAGGGATTTGGTCAGTTGCCATGAAAAAAGAAACTTTAACGCTACAAGCCTACAAGCAAGCCCCCTGGCGCGCCCAGCTTCAATGGGTGGGCGCTTTCCTGCTGGTGGTGATTGCGGTGGCAGCTGTGGCGGGGCTTTATCTTTCAATAAGCGGACGCTCTGCTGCAACCGGACGCCGTATCCAGGTGCTCGAGGATGATATAAACAGACTCCAACGTGAAAACAATGACCTGCAAACGCTGCTCGGGGAAATTTCTTCCTCGCGGGCTTTGAGTGAGAGGGTCGGCAGCCTGGGCATGCGCCAGCTGACCGTGGATGAAGCCATGTATCTCGAAGTGCCGGGTTACGTTCCGGCAACCGGACCCTCCCTCGCGCCCCCTCCCACCATCCAGGAAGAGCGCACCCCGATCTTATTACCCGAGTTTACCGATTCGTTTATCGAATGGATCACGGAAAAACTGCAGGCTGTTCCCGACCCTGCCAGAGCAACAGAGGTGGCTCCATGAGCGAACCAATCAAAAACAGATTTCTGATCATTTGTGTAATTTGTTCTGTAGTTGCCGGCATTGTGGCTTTCCAGATGATCCGCATTCAGAACATCGAAGGCGCGGAAAAGATTTTGGCGGCAAGTGAGAATTACCAGGGTGTAACCAGGTTGGTCTATCCTGACCGCGGCAGCATTTATGATTCCAGGGGACGCCTGATGGCGGGTAATGAAACCACCTATGAAATTGGACTTGATTTGAACTCGGTTCATCAGCCCGAAACAGTCGCCAGTGTCGCTTCGTCCGTGTTGGGGCTGGATTATGCCCAGGTACTGGGCTATGCGCGGATGGAACCCGGGAATGGGAATCCTTATTATGTGGTATTGGACGATTTTGTAGAAAAAGATAAAATTGTCGAGTTGGAAATTATTAAAGAAGATTACGAAAACCGGGTTGCCAAAGGCAACGAGACCATACCAAGCATCTCTGGATTAATGTGGGTGCCTCATTCCCAAAGGTCCTATCCCGAAGGCACACTGGCTTCAAACATACTCGGTTTCTACAGCTACCTGGATCGCACCGGTGGGCTCGGTTACTTCGGGCTGGAAGAGGCATATGACAGCCAGCTTTCCGGCACGCCGCGCGAGGTGTACATCGCTTTTGACCCGCAGCGTCTGACCACGGTGGAAGAAGTTCCTCCTGGTGTCAGCCTGATCCTGACGATCGACCGCGAAATTCAGGCACTAACCGAGCAAACACTCGACGATGCGATTGAATGGTCCGGGTCCGACAGCGGAACCATCCTGGTCTACGACCCGGAGGATGGCGGCATCATCGCCATGGCTACTGCCCCACGGCTGGATCCCAATGAATATTGGGATTATGATGAACTATTCCCAAATCCAAACCCATACAATTCCGCGATCAGCCAAACCTATGAGCCCGGTTCTGTTTTCAAAGTCCTGACGATGGCAGCAGCGTTGGATTCAGGGTCGGTCGAGGTCGATACAATGTTCAACGATACAGGTTCCATCACTATTGGTGGAGCGACAATTTACAACTGGAACCGGGGCGGCTGGGGGATGGTCAATATGACCGAATGCCTGCAATATTCAATTAACGTCTGTATGGTCTGGCTGGCAACCGAGATGGGACCGGATACCTTCTATACTTATCTGAAGGATTTCGGGCTGGACAGGAAAACTGGAATTGACCTTGGTGGGGAAACCAACTGGCCCCTCAAACTGCCAGGCGACAATCAATGGTACGAAGTTGATCTCGCAACAAATAGCTTCGGACAGGGTATCTCGTTGACACCAATTCAAATGGCGATGTCGATTGGCGCGTTAGCCAATGATGGCAGGATGATGGCGCCTCATGTGGTCAAATCACTGATTATCAACGGGCAGCAATATGATGTTGACCCGGTTGTTGTCGGCACCCCGATCAAAGCCCAGACAGCCCACGATCTTACCGACATGCTGGTTGAATCGCTTCAAGACGAAGCTTCCAATGCTCTCGTAGACGGATACACCGTTGCCGGCAAGACTGGCACCGGTGAAATCGCCACACCCTGGGGTTATTCCTCCTCTGAAACGAATGCCTCTTTTGTCGGCTGGGGACCGGCAGAAGATCCTAAATTCCTGGTTTACGTCTGGTTGGAAAAACCAGCTATCTCCCCGTGGGGTTCCGAAGTGGCTGCCCCGATTTTTTCAGAATTAGTTGGCAAGCTGGTGGTGATGATGGATATCCCGCCAGACAGCATCCGCCTGTCGGCTGTACCGCAGACGGTAGGACAGTAAAGCGAAAAGATCATGTTGACGATTGGATTTGTTCTCAAAGCACTCGGAGTGGAAATGCCGCTCAAAAAAGACCAGGTGATTACTGGCGGCTGCATCGATTCCCGTTTGGCTGAGCCTGGCTCGCTGTTTGTCGCCTTGCCGGGAGAATTCACCGATGGTCATAATTTTGTGGACCAGGCATTCGGGAATGGGGCTGTGCTCGCGCTGATTGATCGCCCAATTATCAGCAGCAATCCCGTCATTGATTTATCCATGCCTGTGACCGACCTTCCACACACAGCTTTCAGCATCATCGTCCCCAACGCTTTGGAAGCGCTTCAGCAGGTTGCTGCCGCATGGAGAAAGGAATTTGACATCCCGGTTGTTGGTATCACCGGCAGTGTCGGTAAATCTTCGACAAAAGAAGTCCTGACTGCCCTGCTTGGCTACAAGTTCAACGTGCTGAAGAACCAGGGCAACAGGAATAATGAGATCGGGCTGCCTCTGACATTGCTTTCGTTAAGTAACAAGCACCAGGTAGCAGTGTTGGAAATGGGTTTCTATGTCCCCGGCGAAATCAAATTACTTTGCGATATCAGCCAACCGCAGATTGGCATTGTCACGAATATCGGTACCGTCCACGCTGAACGTGCCGGCGACCTGCAGACGATTGCCCGCGGGAAAGCCGAACTCGTTCAGGCATTGCCCCCTGCCCCACAAGGTGTGGCAATTTTGAACCAGGATGATGCTTTTGTGCGTGAGATGGCGGAAGAAACCAAAGCGTCAGTATTTTCGTACGGTTTATCCAACCAGGCAGAGTTGTGGGCGGATGAAATCAGATCTCAGGGCGCTGAAGGAATCAAATTCACAGCTCACCATGCGGGAAAATCCTACCCGCTCTGCTCGACCAGCATGGGCAGGCACTCGGTTTATAACCTGCTTTGTTCAATTGGCGCGGCACTTCACCTGGGGATGAGCTGGTATGAAATCGACCAATCATTACGAAACCAGGAAGCCTTACAGCGTGTGCGCCTGTTCAAGAGCAAGGCGGGTGCAGTGATCGTGGATGACAGTTATAATGCTTCCCCGCTTTCCACAATTGCCGCGCTTGATTTCTTGGATGAGTTAGAAGGTGAGAAAATCACCATTTTGGGCGACATGCTGGAGTTGGGTCAATATGAAGCAGAAGGTCACCAACAAGTTTTGAACAAAGCAACCCTGATAGCTAAAAGCATCGTCCTGATTGGACCACGCTATAAAAAGACACTTGACCAGGCGGTCTTCTGGCACTTTCCCCGAGAAAAAATCCTCTGGTTTGAGGACGCTGAAACGGCTTCCGATTATTTGTCGCATACGCTTCACGAAGGACAGACAGCCCTGGTGAAAGGCTCGCATGGTATGGAAATGTACAAAATCATTGAGGCATTGGAGGTAAATTCATGAGAAGTGGATTTTCCCTGGCAATTGCCATAAGTGGCATCGCATTTTTACTCTCAATTATTTGGGGTGAACCCTTTATCCGGCTGTTAACCCAGTTCAACATCGGAAAGATGATCCGTGACGATCAGCCAGCGACCCACCAGTCCAAGCAGAACACACCCACCATGGGCGGCTTTATGTTCCTGGTGCCAATCACGCTGTTGACAGTGATTCTGAACGCGGTGGAATTGTTTGGCTACCGGCTATTGGGTGCCTCAATCCTGGTTCCGTTGGCAGCCATGTGGAGTTATGCTATTATCGGCGCCCTGGACGACTGGGAAGGCATCCGCGGAGCACGGAAAGGTCTGGGCATGCGCGCCAGGACCAAGTTCATATTGCAGGTTCTCGTCGCGCTTGGGCTGGCTTACGTGTTGAAAAATGTATTGCTCGTCCCCCATTTATACTGGCCGACCGCCTTGCTCCCCCTTGATTTAGGCTGGCTGTATATTCCGATCGCCACCCTGATTATCGTCGGCATGACCAACGCGATGAATTTCACCGATGGGATTGACGGACTGGCGAGCATAATCTCGATGACAGCTTTTGGTGTTATCGGCATCATTGCCCTGGTGCAGGGGCAGGTTTTTCTCGGTCGATTCTGTTTCTGCGTCGTCGGCGCGTTGGCAGGCTTCCTCTGGTTCAACGTCAATCCGGCTCGTTTGTTTATGGGTGATACAGGTTCACAAGCGCTTGGCGGTACGCTTGCAGTGGTCAGCCTGATGACCGGGCATTGGTTGTTTTTGCCCCTGATTGCCATTATCCCGCTCGCAGAATTGTTGAGTGTCATGATCCAGGTCTCTTATTTCAAGATAACCGGTGGAAAACGTGTTTTCAAACGCACACCGATTCATCATCATTTCGAGGAAATCGGTTGGACGGAAACCCAAATTGTGATCCGCTTTTGGATTATTGAACTGGTTTCAGCCATGCTTGGACTGGGACTTACCTTTATCGGGTGATTATATGAAGAACTTTGAAGATAAAAAAGTAATCGTAATCGGAGCAGCCCGTCAGGGGCAGGCTTTGGCAAGGTTTTTTGTCAAACGCGGCGCTGAAGTCGTTGTTACCGATTCCCGCAGCGAAGATCAGCTCGTGGACGAGTTAGCCGTCCTGAACGCGCTGCCTGTTTCGCTAGATTTGGGCGGGCACGATACAGAAATTCTGGATGGAGCCAGCCTGGTTTGTGTTTCGGGTGGTGTACCCCTGACAATTCCCTTTATCCAGGAAGCCCTGGTGCGAAACATCAAACTGAGCAACGATTCCGAGATTTTCCTTGAAGAATGCCCATGTACCGTGGTTGGTATAACCGGTTCGGCAGGCAAAAGCACCACGACCGCGTTGGTCGGTTTAATGGCTCAAAAAACTTTCGAAATGAAATCGAATCGCCAAAAAGCCTGGGTTGGCGGCAATATTGGCAATCCGCTGATCGATCAGCTCGACCAAATGGGTGAAGATGACCTGGCAATTATGGAGCTATCCAGTTTTCAGCTGGAACTGATGAACAAGGCTCCGCAAATCGCCGCCATCCTGAACATTACTCCCAACCACCTCGATCGTCATGGAAGTATGGAAGCCTATATCAATGCCAAATCGCGCATCCTGTGGTACCAACATGCTGAGGATACCGCCGTGCTGAATCGCGACGACAAGGGCTCCTGGGATTTGCTTCGGGAAATCAAGGGCGATCTGATCAGTTTCGGCTTCAACAAACCTGAAACCCGCACCAGCGGAACTTATCTCGAAAGCGATACAGTTTGGCTGCAAATTGGCAGGGAAAAGTTGAAACTGTTCCCGCTTGAATGGAGTAAGCTGCGCGGGAAGCACAATGTCTACAACCTTTTGGCAGCCTCGGCAATTGCCGCAGCCGCCACGCTGGCACTTCCTGGTATCCAGAGTGCGGTCGAAGATTTTACTGGGGTGCCCCACCGTCTCGAGATTGTCAGAACAATTGACGATGTCACCTGGGTAAACGACGCAATCGCCACCACACCCGAGAGGACCGTCGCAGCCATCGAGAGTTTTAGTGAGCCGATCGTGCTGCTGCTTGGCGGGCGGGACAAAAACCTGCCCTGGGAAAAACTTGCCAGCCTGGTTCGTTCCAGGGTGGAACGGGTGATCCTTTTTGGCGAAGCCGCTCAACTCATTTCTGACGCGATCGGACCTCGCAAACCAGGACAACACCTGAAGTCTGTTGTGACTTGCAAAGACCTGGCAGAAGCGCTGAAAACAGCCAGGATCCAGGCTGAACCAGGCAATGTGGTGCTGCTTTCACCAGGCTGCACCAGTTATGACGCTTATAAAGATTTTGAAGAACGCGGTCAGTTCTTCAGAGATTGGGTAAACCAACTATGATTAACCAGGCAAAACCTAAACAAACACGCCGCCAGGTCAAGGGCTTTCAGATTGACATTCCCTTCGTTCTGGCAATTATCTCCCTGTTAGTAATCGGTCTGCTGATGGTCTACTCGACTGATCTGGATGCCTCATTACGCATGGGAGAAAATCCAGGCTACATTTTCCGAAGGCAGGTGATGTGGGTCGCGCTCGGTTTGGCAGCAGCAATTTTTCTGAGTTACTTTGACTATCATAATTTCGAAAAACTGGTCGTTCCCATGTTAATTGTGGTTGTGTTCGGTCTGTTTGCTGTGCTGGTTCGAAACGAGGTCCAGTTTAATTCATCCCGGGCGTTGTTCAACGGCTCGGTTCAACCTGGTGAATTGGCGAAAATGGTCGTGGTTTTGTACCTTTCAGTCTGGCTATCAAAACGAGACAGCAAAGACCTTGGCAACGTGATGATGGGTCTGATTCCATTGTTAATCATCCTGGTCTCCATATCCATGCTGATCTTTTTCCAACCTGACATCAGCGCCGCGATCACCGTCCTGGGGTTGGGCATCATGATGTTTTTCCTGGGCGGCGGGAATTGGAAACAAATTGTCGCCCTGCTGGGGATTGTTGGCTCTGTCGGTTTGGTCGCGATCAACGTATACGCGACCGGTCGGCTGCGCGTTTCGCAGTATTTACAGGGCTTGCAGGACCCCACTGCAGGGTCTTACCATATCCGCCGTACTTTCGAAGCAGTGATCAAAGGGAAATTCTTTGGGGTTGGTTTGGGAAAAGCGAACACCAAATTCACCGGCTTACCCCTGCCTCACACCGACAGCATATTTGCGGTTGTTGCCGAGGAAACCGGTCTCTTCGGATCTTTCCTGCTGATTGGGTTGTATATTCTGCTTATTTGGCGTGGATACAAAATCGCCCAGAAGGCGCCCGACCAGCTCGGCTCACTGATGGCTTTTGGTCTGGTCGGCTGGATCGTAATCGAAGCTTTGTTGAACGTGGCTGTGATTGTGGGCTTGTTCCCCTTTGCAGGAAACACCCTGCCCTTTATCAGTTCCGGTGGCTCCAGCATCGTCACCAACCTGGCAGCTGTCGGCATCATTATCAATATAGCCCGTCAGGGTGAAGGGTTAAAAATCCAGGAAAGGAGTCAAACCAGTGCGACTGTTGATTTGCGCAGGCGGGACTGGCGGCGGAGTGTATCCGGCGCTGACCGTTACGGAAACGTTAGATAAGACGAAGCATCCGATCCTTTGGGTCGGCAGCGAAGGCGGCATGGAAGAAGCCCTCGTCACTCGGACAGGATTGGATTATCAATCCATCCAGGCTGCCGGCGTCCATGGCGTTTCCTTTAAAGACCTGCCTCGAAACCTGGCACGCCTCGCGCGCGGTTATCGACAATCGAAAACAATCCTCAAGTCATTCCAACCCGACGTGATGCTCTTCACCGGCGGCTACGTGGCAATCCCGATGGCACTGGCAGGGATGAAATACAAATCTCTGCTTTACGTGCCGGACATCGAACCCGGACTTGCCCTGAAGACGCTGGCTCGGTTTTCGGACCGGATAGCGATGACAGTGAATGATACGAAAAAATGGTTTAAGGCAAATAAAAAAATGACAATTACTGGATATCCTTTAAGGGAAGAACTGAAAAAATGGACCCGGGAGAAAGCCCAGGCTTATTTCAAGCTTGAGCCGGGCATCCCAACCATCCTTTTTATAGGCGGCAGCAGTGGCGCGCGCTCCATCAACCAGGCAGTGATGGCGATCCTCGATCAGCTTACCCTCGATTACCAGGTGATTCACCTGACCGGTCTGCTCGACTGGGAGACCGTTGAAGCAAACACCGTCGATGCTGGTCCACGTTATCATGCTTTTCCTTACCTGCACGAGGTCGGAGCGGCTTTGGCTGCGGCAGACCTGGCAGTCTCACGGGCTGGCGCTTCCACATTGGGCGAATATCCTTATTTTGGACTACCAGCGATCCTGGTGCCTTATCCATACGCCTGGAGATATCAAAAAGTCAACGCGGATTACCTCGTCGACCGTGAGGCAGCGGTACTTCTGCGTGATGAAGACTTGCGCACCCAGCTGTTGGATACCATCCACGAACTGCTTGCTCAGCCGGACCAACTGGCGCACATGAGTCGAAATATGAGAGCTCTTTCACAGCCAATGGCTGCTGAACGGATAGCGGAGCTGTTGTTCGAAATGGCAGAGGCATAGGGCAATTATGGTCAGTTTACAGTTTCTCTTCTACATTTTCCTGGCGCTTTTCGGCATAATTGGGATGATCCGCGGTTTTCGGAAAGAAATAGTCGTGACCGTAGCGGGTATCCTGAGTCTGTTTATCATTGACACTGTTGTACCGAAGCTGTGGGCGTCCCTGGATGCAACCAACGCGCTTTATGTGAACCTGGCTGTGATCTTTGTAACCGCGTTCTTTGGATACCAAACTCCCGGCTTTCAACGGATTTCCTCAAGGTTTGAACGCGACAGTCTGGTCCACCTGGTTATGGGTGGGGTCACTGGCGCGCTCAACGGATACATTTTCTTCAGTTCCGCCTGGTATTATCTTGCCCAGGCTGGTTATCCCTTCAGCTGGATTTTGGCTCCGGATGCCAACACTAAAATGGGACAAGCTGCCATCGCGCTGCTCGAAAATGCCTTCCCAGCTTTTCTGACTGGTTCATGGTTGTATATCCTCCTGGCTGCAGCGGTCATGCTGATGATTGTGGTGATACTCTGATGAAAAAAGTACACTTTATTGGGATTGGTGGTACGGGCATATCTGCCATCGCCCGCCTGCTGCTGGAAAGAGGCTGGCAGGTGAGCGGCACTGATATGCAGGCTTCGCCTTATTACCAGGCAGTGACCGCCCTGGGAGCGCGCACAAGACTCGGTCATCACCCTGAACTTGTTCTGCAAGCCGACCTTGTCGTGCGGTCGTCGGCGGTAAAAGACAGCGACCCCGAGGTGCAGGCTGCTTTGGAGGCTGATATCCCGGTATTAAAGCGATCAGAGTTCCTCCCGGTTTTGACGGAAAATCATCAGGTACTTGCCGTGGCAGGTTCGCACGGGAAAACGACCACAACCGCCATGCTTGTCCACCTGTTGCGGGCTGCCGGTCAGGACCCCAGCTTCATCCTCGGCGCAGATATCAAGGGGCTGAATACCAATGCCCACGCCGGGGAAAGCCTGGCATTTGTGATCGAAGCAGATGAATATGATTATATGTTTTTAGGTCTGGAACCGTTGATTAGTGTGATCACGAATATCGAATACGATCACCCTGATTTCTTTTATACGCCCGAAATCTATACACAAGCGTTCGCCGATTTCGCGAATAAGACCAAACCCGAAGGCGCCTTGTTGATTTGCGCTGATGACCTGGGTATCCATCACATGCTTGAGACCTGCGAATTGCTCCCGCGTGAGATGCTCAGTTTTGGCTTTTTTGAAGAAGCGGATTACCAGGTGGTTAATCACGAAACTTACCCTGCCGGGCAGCGCTTCCAGGTACACCTGCCAGATGGAAAGATCACCGATCCTTTCGAGTTGAAACTACCTGGTCGATTTAATGTAACCAACGCCGTGGCTGCGCTGGCTGCCGCTGATCGTTTCGGAATTGAAATCAACAATTTGCGCGATGCCTTCAGCAGCTTCGAAGGAACCAACCGACGTTTTGACCTGGCTTTCCAGTCTGAAAACGTATTGATCTTCAACGATTACGGACACCACCCAAGCCAGCTTGCACAAACGATCGCTGGTACCCGCGAGCTTTACCCGGATCACAAAATCTGGGCAGTCTGGGAACCACACACTGTCAGCCGGACAAAACGTATGCGCAATCAGTTTGCCCAGGCACTCGCCGAGGCTGACCAGAGTGTGATCCTGAAGTTATTCGGTGCGCGGGAAGAGGACGATACATTTTCAGCTGAGAGCATTGCTGCTGAAATATGCAAGCAAAATTGTCGCTATCTGCCGGAATACGATCAGGCGGCAGGATACATTTTGGAAAACCTCAGCGGCAAGGACCTGGTGATCGTGTTTTCAGCAGGAAGAGGACCTGAATTCACGGAATTGCTTTGCTCGAAGGTAAAAAAGGAAGGGCTCAATGACTAATCTACCAATGCAAAGCCTCCAGGAAATATTTGGCAGTCGGCTGCAGGAATTTGTTCGCCTGAACGCTTTCACTACTACCCAGGTTGGTGGTCCGGCGCGGGGTTTCATTTCCATCAATAATTCCGAGGAGATGGAACACACATTGAAGACTCTGTGGGAGCTGGATGTGCCCTATTACCTGCTCGGAAGCGGTTCCAACCTGTTGATCAGCGACAGTGGTTACGACGGTATTATTTTGCACAATCGCGCGCATAACATCAAGGTCAACACGAAAACCGCCCCCCCGTTGGTAACCGCCGAAAGCGGCGCTGGTTTGGGGCAGCTCGCCCAGATTGCATCCAGGCGCGGGGTAAGTGGTTTCGAGTGGGCAAACAGCATCCCCGGCACGGTTGGAGGGGCTGTCTATGGCAACGCCGGTGCGCATGGGTCTGATATTTCGGAAAAATTACTCACGGTAAAGATCCTCACGCGCGATGTGGGGGCTCAACTGCTCACCAATGAAGACATGGCATATCAATACAGATCGAGCAGGTTCAAGCGTGAGCGGATTCCAGTTGTGATTCTCGAAGCCACTTTTATAGGCGAGAAAGCCAACCCGGAAGATTGCATGAGATTGCTGCATGAGCTGACTGAAAAGCGCAAGAAAACGCAGCCCAACGGACCCTCCTTTGGGTCTACTTTCAAGAATCCGCCGGGAAATTTTGCCGGCAAACTGCTGGCAGAAGCCGGGATGAAAGGCGTAAAATGCGGAGGCGCTTCGATCAGCAGCGTACATGCCAATTTTATTGTCAATCACGGAGACGCGACCGCGCAGGATTACTACTGCCTGATCCGTGAGGGGCAGAAACGTGTGAAGGAACAATTTGGTGTCGACCTAAACCTCGAAATTGAGTTGTTGGGAGAGTTTGAAGATGTCGGATAAGCTCAACCTCGTATTGCTTTTTGGCGGAAGATCGGGTGAACACGAAGTCTCCCTGATGTCGGCGCGTTCAATTTTGAATGCCATTAACCAGGAAAAATACAAAATCTTCCAGGTCGGGATTACAAAAGAAGGTCGCTGGGTACATGGCACTAAAACGCTGGAAGCCTTCGAAACCGGGCGGGTTGAGGGGCTGGACGATGCGATCATTCTCTCGCAGGACGAACAACCATACCTCTATAAGCGTACTGATAGCCAGATTTTTGAGGTTACATCGATTGACATCGTCTTTCCGGCTCTGCATGGTACTTTTGGCGAAGACGGCACAATACAGGGGCTCCTGGAGATACAAAACTGCGCTTATGTAGGCGCAGGCGTGCTGGCTTCGTCGCTGGCGATGGATAAAGCCATGTGTAAAGCGGTAATCAGCAACGCGGGCATTCCCACACTTCCCTATGGTGTCTTTCCCCGTAAGGAAATCATGAACAACACAGATGAGGTGGTGGAGTCGATCGAAGACAAACTGCCATATCCCGTCTTTGTTAAACCAGCCAATTTGGGCTCTTCTGTCGGAATCACAAAAGCGAGGACCCGCGCTCAATTGAAGGATGCCCTGATTGTTGCCGCCAGGTTTGACCGGCGCGTGCTGTTCGAAAAAGGCATCGACGCCCGGGAGATTGAAATCAGCATCATCGGTAATGAGAGAACCTGGATTACAGTTCCTGGTGAAATTATTCCAGGTGATGAATTTTATACATATAAGGACAAATATTTTTCCGGAGACCCTGAGATAGCAATTCCTGCTCCGTTATCAAAGCAATTAAGCGACCAGCTGCGCACATGGGCAACTACTGCTTATCAGTCAATCGACTGCGCAGGTCTGGCGAGGGTCGATTTTTTGCTGGACAAAAACACTGGGGAAGCCTGGTTCAGTGAGATTAATACCATGCCTGGGTTTACGCAAATCAGCATGTTCACCAAACTGCTCCTGTCCAGTGGAATGGAATATTCCGAAATCATTGACCGGTTGATCGAATACGGACTGGCGCGAAAAGCAGACCAGGACCGTACGATCCGGAGATTTGAGGTTGAGAATGGCTAACACTGACAACCTTACCCGAGCAGACCAGGTTCGGCAGCGCCGGAAGATACAGCCTGTGCAGCGAAAACCGATCTCACGAACCCAGGACCGAACCTCTCGTGGGGCACAGAGCGCATCGCGGGTCATCTCACGACACGGCAACTACCGCAGTACCAGCAGCCGCGCCACGACCAACCGCCGAAAATCGGTCTACCTGGCAACAGGCACACCGGGAAGCGAAGTGCGCTTACCCGCCCTGCCGAAGCTGAGTTTTAGCTGGCGCATGCTTTCTGCCTTGATTGCTGTCGGAATGGTTGTCTTGCTTTATTTGATGCGAAATGGTGACACATTCCGGGTCAATGAAGTCAACCTGAGTGGCGGCATCCGCGTTCCGGCAGAAGAAGTGAAGGCGATTCTGAATGTTAGCGGCGAATCGATCATTTTCGTGCAGCCCAGTCAGGTCGAAGAGCAGATTCTCGCCACATTTCCGGACATCAAGAACGCCCATGTCAACATTTCCATGCCGAATGGTCTGGATGTGGTTGTTGAGGAGCGCATCCCTGCCATTTTATGGTTCGAGAACGAAGAGCAACTCTATTGGATCGACCAGGATGGTTACACGTTCACGGTTCGCGGAGAAGCAAACCTGCCCATCCGCGTGTATTCAGACACAACCCCCCCCCACTCACTTGGTTTTGTCGATCCTGAGACAGCAGCCGAGCAGGCAGAAGAGGGGGAAATCGCAAGAGACCTGCCGCCAATTGACCCAAAATTCGTCTCAGTGATCCAGCGTCTGAATACGATTAAGCCAGCTGACACACCGATGGTTTACAACCAGCAAAACGGGCTCGGCTGGACCGACCCTCACGGCTGGCAGGTTTTCTTTGGTACCAGTACCGAAGATATCGAACTGAAGTTGAATGAATATAACTATATTGTTGAAGCAATTCTGGAAAAGAACTTGCAACCAATATTGATCAGCATGGAATTTCTACACGCACCTTTTTATCGTTTGGAGCCTTAACATGGAAGAAGAAACTATTGTAGTCGGATTAGATGTAGGAACCTCAAAGGTTTGCACCCTGGTAGCCAGGGTCGAAAATGGCGCGAACCTGCGCATTCTTGGAGTTGGGATCGAACCCACCCAGGGTTTGCGAAAGGGCACGGTCACTGATATAAACGCTGCTTCAGAGTCGATTGCCCGTTCGATCGAAAAAGCGGAGCGCACCTCCGGTTTTGAGATCAACAGCGCGATCGTTAACCTGGCTGGGACGCAGGTGTCGTCTACGATCAGCAAAGGAGCCGTAGGCATATCTGGTCGGGTAATCGACCAGGAGGATGTCTACCGCGCCCTGGACTCTGCCCAGGCGATCGCTGTGCCTCACAACCGGGAAATTGTACACGTAATCCAACGAGGTTTTAACATTGATGGTCAGGAAGATATCAGCCAACCGGTTGGCATGCACGGCTATCGTATGGAAGTGGAAGCCCACATCATCACCAGCGCGGCATCGACGATGGAAAACATGCGCCAATGCGTTTCGATGGCTGGAATTGACGTGACCCAGTTCGTGCTCAACCCATTAGCCGCCAGCGAAGCAATTTTGTCAGAAACTGAACGTGAAATGGGTGCGGCTGTTGTAGACCTGGGTGCCGGTACAACCGGTGTGGCAATTTATATCAAGGGTGATGTCTTCCATGCCAATGTATTGAGCGTAGGAGGGAACTATATCACCTCAGACATAGCCCAGGGGCTGCGTCTTCCACTCGATATCGCTGAAGAAGTGAAGCTGCATCATGGCTATGCGCTCCTGGATGATATTGCCGAGGACGACTACTTCAATATCGTCGCGTTCGGCTCCGAACAAAGCACGAAAGTCGCCCGTACAGAACTGGTCAATATCATTGAGGCACGCGCGGAAGAAATCATGATGATGGTTCAGAAAGAAATCAAACGTTCGGGATATGACTCCATGCTGCCTGCCGGTGTTGTACTCACCGGCGGAGGCGCCCAGCTGCCCGGGATGCGTGATTTAGCCACAAAAATCCTGAACCTGCCGGTGCGGGTTGCCAAACCCGAAAAAATGGTCGGGCTTACCGATCAGATCAGCTCCCCTGCCTATGCGACCAGTGTAGGCTTGCTCAACTGGGGAATTTTATTCAGTGAAACCAACCAGATCGCTCCAGAGCGACCTGGAAAGTCAAGACAGTCCTCTTCACGATCCAAAGCGGATGGATTAAGAGAGTGGCTGAATCGCTTATTACCCTAATTACCTACCATTGACCAGAGGAGATATAAAATGGAAGCAAAACAACCAGAATCATTCGCAAGAATCAAAGTAGTTGGTGTTGGCGGAGGCGGATGCAATGCCGTCAACCGCATGATCGACGAAGGTTTACAAGGTATCGAATTTATAGCAATAAATACCGATGCCCAGGCATTGTTAAAATCAAAGGCGCAGCAGCGCGTTCGGATTGGTGACAAAGCCACACGCGGTCTTGGAGCCGGGGGCGACCCAAAAATCGGCAAGGCGGCTGCAGAAGAATCTGCCGAAGACCTGTACGAAGTGCTCAAAGGCAGTGATATGGTCTTTGTTACTGCCGGGATGGGCGGTGGCACCGGAACTGGCGCCGCACCCGTGGTGGCACAAATTGCCAAAGAAATTGGCGCGCTGACAATTGGCGTCGTCACCCGTCCCTTCTCATTTGAAGGTTCGCACCGCGCCCGTTCGGCGGACGAAGGCGCGCTGGCACTCAAGGACCACGCAGACACGTTGATCGTCATCCCCAACGACCGGTTATTGCAAATTGTGACCAAAAATGTCGGTTTGAATGATGCCTTTCGACTGGCAGATGACGTGCTGCGCCAGGGAATCCAGGGTATTTCCGAGCTGATCACTATTCCCGGCTTGATTAACCTGGACTTTGCCGATGTACGCACGATTATGTCCGAAGGCGGAGCGGCGCTGATGGCTGTTGGGCAGGCTTCCGGCGAAGATCGTGCCAGGCTCGCTGCCGAACAGGCGATTTCCAGCCAGCTCCTGGATGTGACCATCAACGGCGCTCGAGGTATCCTCTTTAATGTCACCGGCGGTCCGAATTTGTCCCTCTTTGAAGTCAACCAGGCTGCCGCGATCATCAAGGAGACTGCCAGCTCAGATGTCAACCTGATTTTCGGCGCGGTTGTCGACGAAACCATGGGTGACAACATTCGCATCACCGTCATCGCAACAGGATTTGATCGTGCCGCCCCTTCCAGGGAGGTGGAGCAAAGTTTTTTTCGACAAACTACGAGCCCACGGCAGGTAGATCGACCTGGAATCGTTGAACAGGCTGGGCAAAAGCAGGAACAAACACAAACAGCTGGAACAGCTGCGAAGGATCAGTATGTCTACACGAGTGATGTGGATGTGGACATGCCGGCTTTCCTGCGGCGGAATCGAAATTCCCGCTGATTTGCTATCGTTTGCTTCAGTTCTCTCTTAAATTCTCCTCCTCTGTACTTGAGGAGGAGAACAAAACCCCTTGTGTAAACACAATTTCAACGTAATAACCGATACTTTCATTTCACAGACCAATCGACCTCAGGTTTTCACAAGCAGTTCCTGCCCGTGCGGGCAATACGATGGTATTGTAGGGAACGCGGCCCTGTGCCTGCGCAGCAAGGTATGACCCGTTCCGGCGAAGCCCTCATTTTGTAGGGAACGCGTTTGGGAAACTTTACGGGCATTAAAATGAGACACTCAGGAGAAGAAAAATAACGACTATCGCCTACACGCATACTTTAGGATTTTTCAACGATTGCCTAAAAAGATATTTGTTAACAAATTCTGTTGTGTCGGCAACTTCCAGCCCTTATCGCAGTGTTTTATGCCGCATTATAGATTTACTCTGATTGTTTTCATCAAAATCATCCCAAAGTTAAAAAATGGAATATTTTAAGGTTTTACAAGGGCTATAAGGCGCTTGCACGTTTGTTATCTGTGCTAAAATTCATTCACCATATATAGGGGTAAAATCCCGATCAGCCCAATATGTAGGGGTTCAAGGAGTTTCTCAATGAAGTGCCCGTATTGCCAGCATCACGATTCAAGCGTGATCGATACAACCAAAGATTCTCATGGAGGCATCCGCAGACGGCGGGAATGTAAGTCATGCCATCAGCGGTTCAGCACTTATGAACGCCCCGTCCTCACTACTCCGCTCCTGATCAAGCGTGATGGAACCCGTGAGGAGTTTGATCGCGAGAAGCTGCTGGCTGGTCTGCGCAAAGCATGCACCAAACGACCAATCCCAGCCGCGCAAGTCGAACAATTAGTCAACGATATTGAATCTGAACTTCAGAAAAAAGGACGTTCAGAGATTAATTCCCGTATTGTCGGAGACCTGGCGGTTAAAGGTCTCAAAGAAATCGATCACATCGCTTATATTCGTTATGCAATTGTTTACCTGCGAATGGACGACCTGCAGACAATTCGTAACGAGATCAACCACTTGCTTACCGAAGAAGAAAATTAATCAGAGGTTTTATATGAATAATCAGACCCAAAAATCAGTGGGCTTGTACCCAACACCCCCAATTCCGGAAGACCTCCCATCGGTTGACCTTGCCGACAACTCCAGGCAGATCCTTGCCCGCCGTTACCAGCGACATGCTCCGGACGGCAGCCCGGCTGAAACGGTGGATGAGATGTTCTGGCGCGTTGCCTGGCATGTCTCCGACACTCCTGAACGAGCGGAAGAACACGACAAACTGGCACGCAGTTTCTACAACGTCATGGTCAGCAAAGCTTACTTTCCCAATTCTCCGACATTCACCGGTGCCGGGACACCCCTGGGACAGTTGGCAGCTTGTTTTGTGCTGCCGATTTCGGACGACATGGGTCGGGCGACTGATGGCATCTTCAGCACGCTCCGCAATGCGGCACTCATCCAGCAAACCGGGGGAGGCAACGGCTTTAACTTTTCGCGTCTGCGTCCGGCTGGCTCGACTGTTACCGCCTCTGCCGGTCAGGCAACCGGTCCGGTAGGGTTTCTCAAGGTCTACGACAATGCGTTCGGGGAAATCGCCCAGGGCGGTACGCGCCGGGGGGCAAATATGGGCGTTTTGCGTGTGGATCATCCGGATGTGGAGGATTTCATCGTCTGCAAGACCAGCGAGACAGCGATCACCAATTTTAACATCTCCCTGGCTATCACGGATGCCTTCATGAAAGCGGTCGAAGAAGATGCTGACTGGGATCTGCGCTTCCCGGATGTTCACGTGCCGGAGTACAAAAAATTCAGAGGCACGATCACCCAGGCAGAGAAAGCAGGGCTGCCGATTAAAACCCATAAAACGGTTAAAGCCCGAACCTTATTTAATAAATTTGTCAAACAAGCCCATCATAACGGTGAGCCCGGCGCACTTTTTATTGATGTCGCCAACCGACATAACCCCGTACCGCACCTTTACGAACTTGAATCAACCAACCCCTGCGGGGAACAGTGGCTCGGACCTTATGAGAATTGCTGCCTCGGTTCGATTAATCTCGCCCAGCATCTCGGAGAAAATGGCACGGTGGACTGGGAGAAACTGCGTCAGACCACCAAGACTGCCACGCTCTTCCTCGACCATGTGGTTGACAAAAACGCCTATGTTCCTGCCGTCCCTGAACTTCGCGAAGCTGCCATGAATGCCCGCCGGATTGGTTTGGGCATCATGGGTCTGGCAGACCTGATGTATCACTGCGGCGTGCGATATGGCTCCGAAGAGTCGCTCGAATTTTGTGGTCAGGTGATGGAATACGTTCGCTATTTTGCAATGGAAACAAGCATTGAGCTGGCTGAGAAATTCGGCGCCTTTCCAGCCATCAAGGGCAGTATCTATGATCCTGATAACCTCGTCTGGGAAGTTCCCACCCCATTGACGCCTTACACCCGAAACTGGCAGCGCCCATTCATCGACTGGGATCTGATCACTGATGGGATCAAGGCGCACGGCATCCGCAATGCTGCCCAGACGACAATTGCCCCCACAGGAACGATCGGGACTGTTGTTGGTGTTGAAGGCTACGGTTGTGAACCCGTCTTCGCGCTCGCTTATGTCCGCCATGTCAACGATAAGGGTAGTGATCTGGTCCTCAATTATGTCAGTCCATTTTTCAAGGCTGCCCTGGATGCAGTTGACCTCCAGGAAAGTGTCAAACAGGACATCATCAACCAGGTGCTCGAACAAGGCAGTTGTCAGCATATTGAGCAATTGCCGCAACATATCCGAAATGTTTTCGTGGTTTCTTCAGACATAAGCGCGGACGAACATATCCATATCCAGGCAGCATTACAACGCTTTGTTGATAACAGCCTGAGCAAGACAATCAACTTCCCCGAAGGAACAACCGAAAAAGAGGTCGCTGATGTCTTTATGCAAGCCTGGAAACTCGGCTGTAAAGGAATCACAGTTTATATCACCGGATCAAGAGAATTAGTGGTTTTGGAAACCAAGGCAACCCAGGAGAAAAAGGACGGCAGCGCGAAAACACAGGATATCCAGGAGCAGCTTCTCCTTTGGAAGGAAACTAAAAAACCGCGACCACGGGCTTTGAAGGGGTACACCTATTCGATCGAGACTCCTCTGGGCAAGGCATTTGTGACTATCAACGAAAATGGAGAAGAGCAGCCTTTTGAAGTCTTTATCAATACTGCCAAAGCAGGTTCAGAGACAGCCGCGCACTCAGAAGCGATTGGTCGGCTAATTTCTTACAACCTGCGCATCGCCTCGCCAATCGAACCGCGTGAACGCCTGCGCGTGATCCTCGATCAACTCGCCGGAATCGGCGGGGGACGTTCGTTTGGGTTTGGGATCAACCGGGTACGCTCGCTGCCAGATGGCATCTCGAAGGCGTTGGACGAATACCTTTACAAAGAGGAAGAAGAACCTGAAACAGCCGTTCAGACAGAAGTGTTCACACCACTTCCGCTGAGTTCTGAACCCGTCTTCCACCCCCTCGGCGAACTCTGCCCGGAATGCGGCGAAGCCACTCTGATCAATGAAGAAGGCTGCAGCAAGTGTTACACCTGCGGTTACAGCGAGTGTTGAGATGGAAGAAATCATAGCGGATCCTGTTTGGATTGTTATGGCTGGAAATATTGGCAGCGGTAAAACCTCGCTGACCCGTTTGCTGAGCAAGCGCTTCGGATGGCAGGGTTTTTATGAATCCGTCGACAATAATCCCTATCTGCCGGATTTTTATGCCGATATGAAAGCCTGGGCTTTCCATTTGCAGATGTATTTCCTGGGAAACCGTGCTCTTGAAATCGAATCGCTGCTCGGCTCGGGCAAATCCTCCCTGATGGACCGCAGCATTTACGAAGACGCCCAGATCTTCGTGCGAGCGCTCCATGAAATGGGGAACCTTTCCGATAGGGATTTTGATGCATACCTAAAGCTATATCATCTGGTTCTGGATAAGCTGCAAAAGCCCAGCCTGCTGATCTACCTGCAGGCACCGGTTGCGACATTGGTTGACCGCATCCAAAAACGCGCTCGCTCAATTGAAGAAAGCATCGACCCTGGATATTTACAACTTTTAGAGTCCTATTACCAGCAGTGGCTTCCTCATTATTCCGACAGCCCGTTGTTGACCGTTGGCAGCGCTTCTTTCGACTTTGTCAACAATCCAGATCACCTTAAACAAATCGCTTCAGCGATTGAATACTGCCTTTCAACGAGAAAAAACCTGGAACTTATGGTTCCTGTGCACAAAAAAATAAAAACCTCATAAAGGTTTGACGAATAAAGTAGATAGCTGTATACTATCGGTGTTCGCTGGGCAGGTGCCCCCTTCACCTGGTCAGCGAACTATTTTAATCCTGCCAGGTGAGTTCCCAGTCTCCGATGAAAACGCTCTCACCTTCCTGAATACCCGCTTTTCGCAGGGCTTTATCAACACCAATTCCAGCCATAAAACGTTGAAAGCGACGCACAGAGCCGGGTTGATCGAAAAAAGTCATTGCGGCAGCCCGTTCGATGCGTTTGCCGCTGACAAACCAACCTTCCTCAGTCTGTTCAATCTCAAAGGCGTTTGGGTCGACATCGGCACGATACACCGGCAAGGCGGTTTCCACCGGTTCAATCGGCAGTTCCTGCAGCCGCTGCCAGGCTCTCCACATTAATTCCTTGAGGTTCATATGTGAGACAGCCGAGACAGGCAGTAGCTCAATCCCCTCTTCGGCAAAGCGCTGATTGAGCCGGGGGAATTTCTCCGCCACCATTGGCAGGTCCATTTTGTTCAGCACCACGATTTGGGGTAGATTACCCAGCCGTTCGTCAAACATATCCAATTCGCTGTTGATTGTTTCAAAGTCTGCGTAAGGGTCTTCGTTCATGCCATCCAGAACGTGAATCAGGATGCGTGTGCGCTGCACATGACGCAGAAAGTCGAACCCGAGCCCAATCCCCTCAGACGCGCCCTCGATCAAACCTGGAATATCCGCCATAACCATGCTGTTATCAAGATCCAACTGCACTACCCCCAGGTTTGGTTCGAGCGTGGTAAAGGGGTATTCGGCTATCTTCGGTGTAGCTCTGGTTGTGGCAGCCAAAATCGACGATTTGCCGGCATTAGGCAAGCCGACCAACCCCACGTCTGCGATCAGTTTAAGTTCGAGCCTGAGCACGAATTCTTCTCCGGGCTCACCACGTTCGGCAGTCAAAGGCATCTGGTTGCGGCTGGTGGCAAAATGCTGGTTGCCTCTGCCGCCGCGCCCTCCTTTAGCGACCACGAGGGTTTGGTCTCCATCGGTCAGATCGCCCACCAGGTCTGTGGTTTCGTCATTATAGACGATTGTACCGGGCGGGACTTCGAGCACGAGGTCAGGAGCTGATCGACCGGTTCGGTTGGAAGGACCGCCATTTTTCCCGGGTTTGGCAAGGAATTTTTGGTTATAGTGGAATCGGTTGAGGGTGTTGAGGGTCGGGTTGACCTTGAGAATCACATCTCCACCCCGTCCACCGTCACCGCCGTCGGGTCCGCCGCGGGGTCGGTATTTTTCACGGTGCATATGCACCATGCCATCGCCGCCTTTACCCGAGCTGACGTAGATAAGAACTGAATCAATAAACATAGGCTTTCTCTTTCTGTTAGTGGAAGAAGTTTAACACAATGCGGTTAGGTTTCACAACGAGCATTAGCCAGGCAGCGATCGAGCCCCCTCCTGATTTCCCCGCCAAAGCGAAAATGGCAACGAGAGTCCGGATAAAAAAGAGGCTGGCAGCTGCCAACCTCTTCGTCTTTATTCCTGTAAATCATGTTTTACGCTTTTCGACCGAGTTTCTTTTCGATCACGTCCATCAATGTCGGTGCGCCGATTTCCTGCAGGGCGTAGGTAACGCGAACCGAGGGTTTATCGATGGTCATCACACGAGTCATGTCGATCGGGGTTCCGATAACAACCAGGTCAACATCTGATGCCGCAATGGTGGCTTCGAGATCACGAATCTGTTTTTCGCCATAACCCATGCTGGGCAAACAGTGACCGAGATGCGGGAACTTTTCGAAGGTTTTCTTCAAATCGCCCACTGCAAAGGGTCTCGGATCAACGATTTCAGCGGCACCATGACGTTTGGCAGCGAAATAACCAAAGTCGTAAGGCAAATCGCCGTGAGTGACGGTCGGACCTTCGTCAATTGCCAAAACGCGTTTGCCCTTGATCTCATCCGGATTTTCCACGAAAATCGGAGAAGCGGCTTCAACCACGGTAGCGGATGGGTTGACCTTGGCAATGCTCTGGCGGACGATGTCGATATCGCCTGGTTCGGCGGTGTCAACTTTGTTGATCACGAAAACGTCAGCCATGCGCATGTTCACTTCTGCAGGGTAGTAGCGCAGTTCATGACCGGCACGATGCGGGTCGATTACTGTGATCAGCAGATCGGTCTTGTAGAAGGCGAAGTCGTTATTCCCGCCGTCCCACAGGATGACGTCAGCTTCTTTTTCAGCTTCGCGCAAAATTGCCTCATAATCAACGCCGGAATAAATGATTACGCCTGTATCAATATGAGGTTCATATTCTTCACGTTCCTCGATCGTGCATTCATGGATATCGAGGTCTTCATAGGTGGCAAAGCGCTGAACTTTTTGCTTGACAAGGTCGCCATAAGGCATTGGATGGCGAATCGCGACAACTTTGTATCCGAGGTCCTGCAAAACTTTGGCAACACGTCGGCTGGTCTGGCTCTTACCGGCACCCGTTCGGGTAGCGACAACGCCAATCAGCGGTTTGGTGGATTTGACCTGGGTTTGCTCAGGTCCGAGCAAACGGAAGCTGGCACCGGCTGCATTGACCAACGCAGATTTGCTCATCACGTATTCATAGGGGACGTCGCTATACGCGAAAACAACCTCATCTACATCGAACTTCTTGATCAGTTCCTCCAGGTCGCTTTCAGGGTAAATCCCAATTCCTTCTGGATACAGATGACCAGCGAGGGCGGAAGGATATTTACGCCCTTCGATGTTTGGGATCTGTGTGGCTGTGAAAGCTACGACTTCATACTGCTCGTTGTCACGATAGACAGTATTGAAGTTGTGAAAGTCACGACCGGCGGCTCCCATGATGATTGTACGTATTCGACTCATATAAAACTCCTTTTCTTTTGGTTCTACTATTCTACATCACTTGCGGAGCTTGGATGCCCAACAAGTTGAGTGTTTTTTCCAGGCAGACCTTTGAAGCCTGCACCAGCGACAGGCGCGAAACTCGCATTTCACCTTCGGCTTTAAGCACCTGGCATTGGTTATAAAAATCGTTGAACGCCTTCGCCAGCTCATAGGCATAGGAAGCCAGCGACGAAGGCTTAAATTCTTTTGCCGACCTGGAGATCTCGTCCGGAAGTTTGGAGAGCAGTTCGATCAAATTGACCTCGCTGGGTTCCAGGGGATAGCCAAAGCTGGCTTTATGAGCTCCAGGTTTGTCTGCCCTGCGGAGAATACTGTTCGCTCTTACGTTGGCATATTGGATGTAAGGGGCAGATTGCCCGTTAAAATCCAGGGCGTTTTCCCAGTCGAAGGTGACAATTTTGGTGTTTTCACGCGAGATCATCGGGTATTTGATCGCTCCAAGGGCAACCTTGAGGGCAACGTCGGTCATGGTTGTCGCGTCGATACCGGGGTTCTTCTCACGCACAACGGCGAGAGCACGCTGTGTGGCTTCTCTTACCAGGTCATCAAGCAGCACAACCGTGCCATCTCGTGAAGACATGATCACATTACCCGGCAGATTGACAATTTCATAAGCAAGATGATGGATGCGCTTTGCCCATGGGTAGCCCATCAGCTCGAGCAGCTTTTGCATTTGTTTCATGTGCAGGCTCTGGCGCACGTCGATCACGTAGATGGATTGATCCAGGTCATATTCTTCAAACTTCATGATCGCGAGGGGCAATTCTTTGGTGGCATAAAGCGAGGTGCTGTCGGAGCGAAGGATCACCGCAACCCGAAATTCTTCTTTTGTGCCCAGAATGGCATCCAGGTCGACAATAACCGGCTTTTCGGGTCGGCCATCACTCGCCAATCCGCTTTCTATAAGCTGATCGACCAACTGCTTGCCCGACTCTTCAACATCGCTCTCGAAGTAGATGCGGTCAAAGTGCTCACCCAGAAGGGCATAAACTTGTTCAAAGCCTTCCATAGACCACTGTCTGGTTTCCAGCCAAAGGTCGTGGATATGCTCATCTCCGGCATCCCAGCGGGCGAAATAATCCCTGACGAGTTCCTCAAAGCCTTCCTGCTCGTGGAAACGACGGTCGGCTTCGGAGTAAAGGTCTGCCATCCAGCGCATCTTGTCTTCACCAGGCTGCTCACCGGCATGATATAACTCGTAGTTACACATCCATTTGATTACGTGCAGCCCAATGTCTCCGATGTAGTTGGCGCGGATAACCTTGTTGCCGCTGGCTTCAAGGATGTTACAAACCGAACCACCCAAAATAACGTTGCGCAGATGCCCGACATGCAGGGGTTTGTGCGTATTCGGGTTGGAATATTCGACCATTACCGTCTGACCAGCCGCAGGAGCATTGCCAAATTGAGCACCTTCCCGGTTGATCTGGTCTATGACGCTGGCTGCGTAAAGGGCTGTATCAAAATAGAGGTTCAGATAACCCCGAATCGCTTCTGAACGGGTGAAGCCTTCAGGCAAAGCGATGGCGTCTTTGAGTCTTTCCGCAAGGTGTTGCGCGTGCTGGGGAACAGGACCGGTTTTATTCGGGTCAGCTGCTGCCAGGGGGAAGAGCGGAGCCGCCATGCCCCACTCACCTGAAAAAGGGATGCTGCGAAACTCAACTTTGCCTGTTGGCAAATCGTTTTGTTGGCAATAAGCGTCAATTCTTAAAGCGATTTGGCTTTTTATGTCATCAAACATGCTTTCCTCAGTAATACCGACTGGATTATAACACCGGTTACAGGGCGAAAATCGTTTAATCGGGAAGATTTTTACTAAGTGCACTATGCGTTCGTCGTTTCTTAGGATGACAGGGAACAGGGAACCGGGAGCGGGGAACTGGGAGCGGGAAATGCAACCACGACCCCCTCCAGGTTGGGGCGCAACCACGACCCCCTCTTTAGAGGGGGAATTAAAGGGGGTGAGAGAATATCCAATCAATAACGCCATCAATTCCAGGAAGGCGACACGAGCGGTAATTTGCCCTACATAATACCGCGTTTGCAATGTCAGGTTAACTAATTTCTGATAGGAAAAGATTAAAGGCAGAATGCTTCGCTTCGCTCGCAATGACAGAATACAGACCCGTCACTGCGAGCCCCCGTTACAGGAAGCGGGGATTGGGGAGCAGGGAGCGGGGATCAGGGAGTGGGGAGCAGCCCAGTCTATTCGTCCGATTAACGACAAAAAGGCGAGGTATCAGACGACCTCGCCAATTGTATAAGGCAGTGGATTAACTAATTCTTAATCGAATTATATTGTGCCATCAGGCGGGATTTTCTGCGAGCAGCGTTGTTCTTGTGAATAACGCCTTTCTGGGCAGCCTTGTCCAACGCGCGAATAGCCTTCAAAACTTCAGTTTCAGCCAGTTCGGTATCTTCACTGCGGATGGCAGACTGGGCTTTGCGGATATAGGTGCGGGCAGAACCACGGTAAACACGGTTGCGAAGGCGTGCCACGCGGTTTTGTTTGTTTCGCTTGATTTGTGACTTAATATTTGCCAACTTCTTCCTCCAAACTAATACTACATAATTCCAAACGACTATTTTACACTAATTTTAGCATTTGTCCAGAATTTCATCGAACATTTTCGCAATCTCCGATTTTTCAATAAAAATCGTCATCGCCTGCTCCGCTACCCGATATCTCCCCTGTCGCCACGTTTGATCGCAATGGCAAAGGTCAAGAGTAGATAATTAACAATTCACCTACATCTTAATGGTATCATCATATTGCTCAGGTCAGCCAGGTGCGCGCGCTTAACAGTGAGGAAAGTCCGTACACCACAGAGCAGGATGCCAGGTAACCCCTGGGAGGGCGCAAGCTTTCGGATCGGGCCACAGAGACATACCGCTCGCAAGAGTAAGGGTGAAAAGGTGGTGTAAGAGACCACCGGCATCGCTGGCAACAGCGATGGACAGGCAACCCCCATCCGGTGCAAGGTCAAGCAGGAGAGAGAACCGGCTCGGTTCATTTGATCTCCGGGTAGACCGCACGAGCTGGTTGGTGACAATCAGCCAAGATAGATGCGCACCCATGACAGAATACGGCTTACCGGCTGACCTGAGGGAACTTTTTGTGGGTGATTCAAGTCAGATTAACAGAGAAAAATGATCATGAAAAAGTGGATTTCCCCTGGCTTTCTCATCGCAGCCCTCGTTGGAGTGGGAATTTTGTTTGGCTGCAACCGCGGTTCATCCGCAACTGACTTGCAAGTAGAAATCCTGGATCCAACTGTCGGACAGGTTTTGGCTCTGAACAAAGAAGTGATCGTTCGGTCGGCTTTCCCATTTGGTACGAAATGGTCAAAGCTGGAGCTTTCGGTTAACGATCTGCCGATCCGCCTGGACCTTCGTGAAAACCACCCCGCCAGCGCTGTGGTAATTGAGCAGCCCTGGATACCAACCCAGCAAGGAGCGATGATTATCACAGTGACCCTTTTTGACGAAAGTGGCAAAAACTCTGTGAGTAGTCAGGTTGCCGTTTTGGTACAGGAGCTGTCAGAACCTGTGTTTACCCCCACACCAACGCCGCTGGCGTCCGCGACTGCAACTGCAACAAGCGCGATGACCCCGACCAGCGAACAATGTACACTCTCTGCCATTTTGCTGCAAGATGTCACATTTCCTCCAGGGTCCCTCCTGATACCCGGGCAAGACTTCACCAAGACCTGGCGCATTCAAAACAACGGTACTTGCCCGTGGAAAGGCTACAACCTGGTTTACATCAGAGGAACGCGGATGGCGGGCACATCTCCTACGAACTTGCGGGATATTCAACCTGGTGAAACTTTTGATCTTTCTCTTAGCTTGATCGCACCAAGTTACCAGGGACTACACCAGGGGGTATGGCAGATCCAATCTGACACCAACGTTTTATTTGGTCCGGAACTGGTTGTGTTGGTCGGCATTCCCACGCCGACGCCAACGCTTACCCAACCACCGACGCCAACCTATACCCTAACCCCAACGCACACGCACACCCCCACGCCAACTTCAACAAATACCCTCACGCCGACAGCGACCAACACGATTACACCTACGCCAACATTTACGGCAACCCCAACAGATTCAAACCGGATCACTCCGACAGACACGCCAACCCCGACGGAATCAAGCCATAACACCCAAATTGCCACCCCTGGAGAATAAATCCGGCAGGTTAGCAGATCGCGAGATAGCCTTCCAGCTGACCGCAGAAAAAATTATTCGATAATCAATTCGTCCAAACCGCGTTTTGGCACGTGATGGACGCCCTCTTGATCGCGATAGTACTCGATACCTTTTTCAGGGTCAAAATCTTCCACCACACTTATCTCTGCCGGTTTTCCCAAGGCGATTACAAGCACTATTTCGAGGTTGTTAGGGAGGTTTCTTATCTCTTGCAGACCGTCACGACGGAAGGCTTTGAGCATACAGCCTCCATAGCCAGCTTCTGACGCGCCCAAGAGCATCGTCTGCGCGACGATACCTGCATCGATCTCGAATGTGGGCTTAATTTCTGTATCGCCGAGAATAATGATGTATCCGCTCGGCTTTTCGCCCTCCTGCGGTCCAGACCAGGTTTTGAGATAGCCGGCAAACTTGAGGTTTCTAAAAACTTGTTCACATTCAGCTTCATCGCTGACCAACCAGAATTTAAGACCCTGTAGGTTTGAGGGACTGGGAGATAAACGAGCCAGTTTCACCAGGTCAACCAGGGTTTCGTGAGGAATGCGTTGGTATTGATCGAAGCGTCGATAGCTGCGATTTGCGCGTACTAAATCCGAAAATTTCATAAAGACTCCTTTTCGCAGAAAACCAGTTTGTCTTTTCTTTTGTCCTGATGGTCGGCGCAGCCACGAGAGGCAGCTTCGCGAGAACCCGACCCTGCTACTCCTGTGTCGTTGGGCTGGGCATCAGCCTTACCAAATAAAGAGCAACAAATAACAACACCAGCCCTGCGCCATCAAAAATGATAAATCTGATTACAGAACCGCGCAAGAGTGCATGTTCATCCGGGATCGTATGCAGCAGCAGGCTTTCACCGATCAACCCAATCGCCTGCATGATTACAGCTGATATCAGCGAAACCTTGTGCTTCACCGGATTTGCCAGGGCAAAGAAATACGGCACCTGCCACATCAGAAAAAGGATTCCAAAACCGATGATGACAGCTTTGCCAACCTCACCGTCAAGCTCGTAAGACCCCTGGTAAACTGACGGTCTGAGAATAAACTCAAACGCGCACAGCAGGTTAATCGTCAGGACCGTGACAATTAACAACCTGGCTGCCCAAAGACGATGTTGGGGTGTTTTCATCGCTTACGCTTCCGAGACGATGCCCTGGTGTACTTTCCAGATCTCGTGGTTGCCCAGAAAATCCGGGTCGAACATGTCCAGATCGGTCGTGGTTACGAAAGCCTGCTCTACCGTATCGAGTAAACTCATCAGAGCATGCCTGCGCAACGGGTCCAATTCTGCCATGACCTCATCCAGCAGCAAAACAGGCCACTCGCCGGTACGGGCGTGCATCAGGTGCACCTCGGCAAACTTGAGTGAAAGCAAAGCTGTACGGGTCTGCCCCCTGGAACCGTAATTACTCAGGTCAACCTGGTTGGTGAGCAATCGCATTTCATCCCGGTGGGGACCAATGCTTGTAGAGCCGCGCTGGATGTCATACCTGTGGCGCTTCTCGAGCCCAGTTTGGAAACTTTTCTGGATTTCGGGCAGCTCGATCGGGCTTCTGTCAGCCAGGTTATGCACAGGCAGACCAAGCTGACCGTTTTCTGCGACAAATGGGTCAAAAGCAGGCTGATAATCGATGCGAAAAACCTCTTTTCCTCCGGTCAGATTGTGATGGCTTTGCTGGGCGAGTGTTTCGAGTTGGTTGATCAGTTTTATTCTGCCTGCGATCAAAAAGGCGCCATGTTCCGAGAGCATCACATCCCAGGGTTCCAGCTGGTTGGGGTTGCCTCCGTATTCCGCCAATTGTTTCAAAAGCGCGTTTCGACGTGTGGCTGCCTGGTTGTAGCGTATCAGGTGGCGGGAATAGCCCGGCTCGACCTGGCAAAGCACTTCGTCAAGGTAGCGCCGTCTCTCAGAAGGACCTCCCTCGATTATTTTCGACATCTGGGGCAAAAAACTGACCGCATTAAACTGACCATATAATTCACTAAAACGCCTGGAAACTCCGTTTAACAGAGCTTCCTTACGCAGCCGCAGATTTCCGTCGCCTCCGTTTTGTTCCAGGATCAAGCGGGTTTCGAGGTGTTGCTTTTTGTTTCCCCGTTGAAAATCGGCGACTATCCGACCCACCCTGACAGGGTCAGATTCAGGCAGGTTAAAGTTGATCATCTGCCGATCTGATGAGGCGCTGAAGGAAGTGAAAAGTGCTAAAAAAGCAACCGCCTCCAGGACGGTGGTTTTCCCCTGTGCGTTTGATCCATGAAACAAAATAACCCGTTTGGGAAAATCAAGTTCCAAACGGGAAAAGATGCGAAAATTGGTCAGGGACAAATGCGTCAGATGCATTAATCCTCTGACTCAATAGCTTCCTCGGTGACGGGTTCGTAGATCTCGGAGGCACGGTCGATATACAACACGCCGTTTAAATGATCCATTTCATGCTGGAAAATTCGTGCCATCCAACCTTCCACCTTGATTTTCTGGGGCTTGCCATGGCGGGTTAAGGCTTTGACTGTAATCGCTTCGTGTCGATCGACCAGACCGATCAAGCCGGGAACGGACAGACAACCTTCCATTGCTTCGACCATATCCTCTGAGCGTTGGACGATTTCCGGGTTGACCAGCACATATCGTTTTGGTTTGGGAGCCGGCGCGTCTTCATTTTCCGGCTCTTCCGCATATTCAATCACGGCGAGCTGCAGCGATTGCCCAATCTGGGGCGCAGCCAGCCCAACACCCGGTTCGTTGCGCATGGTTTCGAACATATCATCAATCAGTGTTTGTAATTCTTTATCAAATTTCCTGACCGGCTTTGCCTTAATACGCAAAGAAGGATCAGGAAAAGTGACAATATCTAAAATAGCCATTCTTGCTCCTAATTCTGATGTATTGTACCTTATGCGGGAGGAGGATTCAAAGGAAAAGTGATATCCTGGCTGAGCAGACCAGCCTGGGTTTCTTCCTGAAAAACCTTGAACCACTGCGCGATGCGCTCTCGCTCCTGGATGGTCTGACGGTGTTCTTTATCCTGGATGTTTGTACCCATGCGGGCAAAGATATCCCGCTGAACATCAGATGGATGCCAGACATCGTTAAAGGTAAGCTGACTGTTGCCCACTGTGATATAGACTGTGCCAAAATTGAACAGCATGGGGATGATACCCCTGCGCTCGTACTCAATGCTGAGGATGTTTTCGAGTGGGGCAGCCCGGCGCGATTCCTGACCGAAGGGTTTTCTGTCGAGATCAATTACCTGGTTGGGTGTCAGTTGAAAGATATCATTGCGCCAGTCGACATATTGGTAGAACATGGTCGCGGCGAAAACAAACAGCAGAAATGAACCCAGGGTTAGTGCCATTTTGTAGTCGATCCCAGTGATATTGCGTGTGACCACCGCGATCATCAGAGCAGCCGTCAGCAACAGACCAAGCAAAGGCAGCAAGTTTTTCTGCACCAGGATCAACCAGTGCTTACGATAAGTAACCACGCCCGCGCCCTCATAGCGAACCTTCATAAAATCACTGAATAACCACTGAAAGAAGCCCATCTCCTGCTGAGGAAGCTCATTTTCAATCCCATACTCGTGTTCAAGTTCTTTGGCACTGACTTCTTCGGGGGCTTTGCCAAATTTTTGACGCAGAGCCCTGCGAATTGCCCTGGCGTCCAGCTCGAGATCAATGTGTTTACTTTTAGCCCAATAGCTTTCGATCAGCTTGCCAATCGTCTTCGCATGTGCGACACGTTCGAAGCGGATATCACCGATAAACGTTCGCACGATTACATCAGAATAACCGAGGATAGCCCCAGGTTGGGTGGTATGGACTCCGACGGAAATCAGGGTTCCGAGGGGAGCTTCCTGCCGGCTGTCGTAAAACCCGGAAACTTTTTCAACCCAGACCATCCGTTTGGAGGTAATCAGGTAAAAATCGTTGGACCAGTTGTGGACATTCCATGCCAGCCAAATGGCACAAAAGAAAAAAGCTGCCAGCATTCCAAACAGGGCTGCTATTGGGTAAACTGCCTGCAGATAATACAATCCCAACAGGATCAACAAAAAAACCACGATGGGGGGTATCGCTCCAAACAGCAGGAATACCGGATGTTTCCTGGTAATCAGACTGACTTTTTCGTCAGCTTCGAGCCAGGGTTTGGGGATTGTGCGGATCAAATTCTGGCTGCTTGCCAGGACAGTCAGCGTCTCCTGGAACGGCTGGCTCTGATCGCAGAGCGAAGCGAGCTGTTCATTGGGGATAAACCAGAGCTGCGAATCCGACAGTGCCTGGACATCTTCCTGCCAGGTATGTGGGTAAGCAGAGCTTCCGAGACCGATCAGATCTCCGCGCTGATAGGGTAATTCGGCTCCCTTCTGCGCCTCCCGACCGATTAATTTGCCAGCCTCAACGATAAACAAGCCGTCACGTTCCTCATCGGTAACAAAGAGAACCTCCCCAGCCGGCAGTTCTACAGCCACCATGACTTCAGCGATAACTGGAAGATCAATATCCTCCATCGCGCTGAAGAGGGCGCTTTCTCTCAACAGCTGGATCAGGCTCTCGTTAGTTGTGGTCATATTTTTGCTATTTCCTCAGCCCTGCCTTCACGTTGAACAGCGAGCCCTGGCTGCCGGGCGAAGTTGGCTTTCGCCATCTTCGCCGGCATAAAGCCAGACCAGCGTCTTATGCCTGGTTTTCTTCGATTTCTACAACAATAGGTTCCTTATGTTCAGCAACAAAGGACAATTCTGCCATATCAGGATTTTTGATAACGCGAACAAGGTCGCCCGATGTAAACTCACCTTCCAGCAGTTTGATGGCAAGCTTACTCTCAACATACTTTTGCAAGGCACGCTTTAGCGGTCTGGCGCCAAACAGGGGATCATAGCCCTGGTCAGCCAGCCATTCGCGGGCGCTTTCGTCGATAACAATTTCGACACCGTATTCCATGACACGGTCTTTGATCTCCTTGACCTGCAAATCGACAATTTTGGTCACATCGTCCTTTGAAAGTGGGGCGAAAGTGATGATGTCGTCGATGCGATTTAGAAATTCTGGTCTGAAAGCTTCTTTGAGCGCTTTCTCAATTTTCTCCTGGGAGGCTTTTACTTCGTCAGAATCGTCATCTTCAGCCAAAAAGCCCAACGCTCCGCCCTTGCGAACGAATTCGGTACCCAGGTTACTGGTCATGATCAGGACGGTGTTCTTAAAATCGACCACTCTGCCCTGACCGTCGGTCAGGCGACCGTCATCAAGGATTTGCAGAAGCGCATTCCAGACTTCAGGATGGGCTTTTTCGATTTCATCAAACAAGACGACACGATATGGTCTGCGGCGTACGGCTTCGGTGAGCTGCCCGCCTTCTTCGTAGCCAACGTATCCAGGAGGCGCGCCAAACAGACGCGAGGCGGTATGCTGTTCGCGGTACTCGCTCATGTCGAGACGAACGATTGCGTCTTCGTCATCAAACAAAAATTCTGCCAGCGCTTTTGCCAGTTCGGTCTTACCAACACCGGAAGGTCCGATAAAGATAAACGAACCAATTGGACGGTTGGGGTCTTTGAGACCCGAGCGAGCCCGGCGGATGGCATCTGAGATCGCGTTGATCGCTTCATCCTGCCCGATAATGCGGTCGTGAAGGCGGTCTTCCATCTCGAGGAGTTTTTGGGTTTCTGACTCGAGCAGCTGGGTCACCGGAATACCGGTCCATTGGTTGATCACCTCGGCAATATCATCGGCATCGACAACGTCGTCGAGCTTGTTTTCCTCTTCCCACCTGGTCTGCTTTTCCTGGAATGACTCTTCCAGTCTTAACCTTTCAGCCTTGAGCTTGACTGCGTGCTCGTACTCGCGGTCGAGGCTGGCTTTTTCTTCCTCCGCCAGGAGCCGATCGATTTCCTTGCGGTCCTGTTTTAGGTCATCGGGCAAAGAATATAAAGCTACGCGCAATTTCGCGGCGGCTTCATCCATCAAATCGATTGCCTTATCAGGCAGCTTGCGCCCGGTCATATAGCGTGCCGAAAGGTTGGCTGCGGCTTCGAGCGCTTCGTCCGACAGTTTTACCTTGTGGTGAGCCTCATAGCGGTCGCGCAGACTTCTGAGCATGCTGACAGTATCTTCGATGGTAGGTTCTTCGACGTAAATTGGAGCAAACCGGCGCTCGAGGGCAGCATCTTTTTCAATATGCTTGTGATATTCGTCAATTGTGGTCGCTCCAATACACTGCAAATCACCCCGTGCAAGGGCAGGTTTGAGCATGTTGGAAGCATCCATCGAACCCTGTGCGGCTCCTGCTCCGACCACGTTATGTAGTTCATCAATGAACAAAATCACTTCTCCGGCAGATTCCTGGATTTCTTCAATCGAGGTTTTTAGTCGTTCTTCGAATTCACCCCTGAAGCGCGTGCCAGCGACCATAGCACCCAGGTCGAGGGAATAGACCAATTTGTCCGCCAGTATCTCAGGGACATCGTCGTTGGCAATTTTTTGGGCAAGTCCCTCGACAATAGCGGTCTTGCCAACCCCTGCCCCACCGATCAGTACCGGATTGTTCTTTCTGCGCCGGCTGAGGATCTGGATCAGGCGAACGATTTCGAGCTCACGTCCGTAGACCGGATCAAGTTTTCCTTCACGCGCAGCCTGTGTAAGATTGTGCGAATATTTTTCGAGGGTCTTATAGCGACCTTCGAATTTTCCGCGCTGGGTAGCGCGGGGACCCCCGCGCAGTTCCTGGATAACCTCCAAAACGCTGACCCGGTTGAAACCGAATTCCTCCAGCATGCGGGCAAGCTGGGTGTTTTTCTCAGCCAATATCGCCAGGAAAAGGTGTTCGGTGGATATGAATTCGTCACCAAGGCGATTGGCTTCGGTCTTAGCCATATCCACGACCATTTTTACGCGGGGAGTCAGGAAAACTTGCCCTGAAGGACCGCCAAAAATGTTTGCCTTGGGCGTGGTGCGCAGGATGGTATCGAGCCGATCGACGATATCACCAGGAACGACATTCATCGCCTCGATGATTTGTGTAACAAAACCCTGGGGCTGCTCAATCAGCGCCAGCAGGATATGTTCAGAATCGATCTGATTATGCCCATAACGCTGGATAATCTCCGCTGCCCGGGCGGCGGCATCTTGCGCTCTTTCTGAAAATTTATCAAAACGCATCATTGTGTTTGTTTCCTCTAATTTCTATTCTTAGCAACATGTAATATGTTGCAACAAATGTTCCAATTGAAGTGTAGCAAATCGGTATTAGAAAATGGTTAATAAGCAGAGCAATGATCGTGCGATCGTACCGATCTTCTGAGCGTTTCAGGAGATATCCCAAGATTTTCCCAACGATGACAGCGGCTGGAGCAGAGCCCCAGCTGTACGTGTAGGGGACGGCTGCCACGCCGTCCCGTGAAAATTCGTAGGGCGAGATTGAGGGGGTTGTGAGATTGGTGTGACGGCAATGTTGCTCCCCCTCAATCCGCCATTCACAATGACCACACACATCGGCGGATTGGAGGTGGGAAACACTCTTGTAAATGGAATTTTCGACACTTCCAATACACGGCTTCGCCGGTACAGACATCTCGCCCTACGGAAAGATGGCTTTCGCCGGAACGGGACGAGCCACGTTCACTACGTAAAGATGGCTTTCGCCGGAACGGGACAAGCCACGTTCCCTACGAAAGGATGGCTTCGCCGATAAGCTTCTTGTTGGCAAAGGTTCAGATTCTTACTTTGTATACTTCGCATCACTTCGTTCAGAATGACAAAACCCATAAGAATCTGTTCCTACAATATCAACATCGCGTCGCCAAACGAAAAGAAGCGATAGCCTTCCTGTTTGGCAATTCCGTAAGCGTTCAAGATGTTCTCACGGCTTGAAAATGCACTGACGAGCATCAGCAGTGTTGATTTGGGCAGGTGAAAATTGGTGACCATTGCGTCCACACAGCAAAACTGGTAACCCGGCGCAATAAAAAGTGAAGTCTCCTCACAAAAGGGCTCTATCTCTGCGTTATCGCTGTCACGACAGGCGCTTTCCAGCGAGCGAACCGTTGTCGTGCCCACAGCGACAACTCTTCCACCGTTCTTGCGGGTCTGGTTGACCAGTTCCGCCGTTTCGCGGCTCACCTGGCACCACTCACGATGGATGTGATGATCGCTGATGTTTTCTTCGGTTACCGGAGCAAAAGTATCCAGCCCGACGCGCAGCTCGACACTTGCCAGATTAACTCCCATATCCTGGATTCTGCTCAGAAGTTCAGAGGTGAAGTGCAATCCCGCGGTTGGTGCCGCAGCTGATCCGGGATTCTGGTTATAAACCGTCTGGTAGCGTTCCGGGTTACCGACGTAATCATGGATGTAGGGTGGTAACGGAGTGTGCCCTGCCCGGTCGAAGAAATTCTCGATCGATTCTACAAAACGCACGATTCTTTTCGAGCCTTCCAACACGCTTTCAATTTGTCCCCTGGGTCCGTTGTCAACCTGAAAAGCGCGTCCTTCCTTCATCCCGCTGCCACCAACCAGGCACTCCCAGCGTAACTGATCGGTTTTTTTGAGCAGCAAAATTTCAATCCTGCCTCCCCCGGGGAGCTTTTTGGCATACAGTCGTGCAGGAATCACGCGGGTATTGTTGACCACGAGCAAGTCACCTGGATTCAGATATTCAATAATGTCATAAAAATGTCGGTGCCTGATAGCGCCGCTTTCCCGGTTCATCACCATCAGGCGGGAGTGATCCCTCGGTTCTACCGGAACCTGGGCAATGAAATGCCCGGGAAGCAGGTAATCGAAATTTTCAGTTTTCATCGTAGTGAGCTATTCAGGTGGTTCGAAGAGGCTGGTTTGCGCTGCAGCCTGGCGGTAATCACGACCCAGGTGTTGATAGGCAAGCTGCGTGGCGATGCGCCCCTGGGCGGTACGGTCGATGTAACCGAGCTGCAGCAGATAAGGTTCGACAACGTCCATGATCGTATCAGGTTCTTCGCTGACCGATGCGGAGATCGTGTTTAAGCCCACCGGACCGCCATTGTATTTGTCAATAATGGCAAGCAGCACCCTGCGATCCATCTCATCAAGACCGTGCGGGTCAATATCAAGCATGCTCAACCCCTGGATGGCGACTTCCCGGGTGATTTTTCCCTGCGCACGTACGTCGGCAAAATCGCGAACGCGCCGCAATAGGCGTAAGGCGATGCGCGGGGTTCCGCGGGCACGCCTGGCGATCTCGTGGATTCCAGGCTCTTCGTAAGGTAAGTTTAACAACCCCGCGCCGCGTCGGATGATATCTGCGAGGGATTCCTCATCGTAATAATCCATGCGATAAACTGCTCCAAAACGAGCGCGAAGCGGAGATGAGAGCAGCGCAAGGCGGGTTGTCGCGCCAACAACGGTGAAACGGGGCAGCTTGAGGCGCACTGATCGCGCAGCCGGTCCCTTGCCGATGATGATATCGAGGGCGAAATCTTCCATCGCGGGGTAGAGGATCTCTTCAACGAGCTTGCCGAGCCTGTGGATTTCGTCGATGAAAAGGATATCGCCAGCACGCAGGTTGGTCAAAATCGCCGCCAGGTCACCCGCGCGTTCGATAGCGGGACCGGATGTGACCTTGATGTTCACTTTCATCTCGGCAGCGAGGATGTGCGCGAGAGTGGTCTTGCCCAATCCGGGAGGCCCATGAAAGAGGACGTGCTCAAGCGCTTCGCCTCGTTGTTTTGCGGCCTGGATTTGAATGTGGAGGTTATCTTTAACTCCCTGTTGCCCGATCAATTCGTCCAGGCTGGTTGGTCGCAGCGTCAGGTCTACGGAATCTTCCGCGCGTTTTGCAGCCAGAATGCTGTCATCGTCTTTTGCCATCATAGGTAAAAATTATACCCTCAAATAACTCGCGGATTGAGTATAATAGGCGCCATGAAACTGTCAGTAGTTGTTCCGGTATATAACGAAGAAAAAAACCTGCCCGAATTGTTCGACCAGACGCTTGAGGCTTTGAAAGACGCTGATTATGACTGGGACATCACTTTTGTTGACGATGGCAGCAAGGATGGCAGCGTAAAGGTGATGAAAGCGCTGCAGGCAAAATACCCACAGCGCGTGCGCAACGTCGTTTTCAGACGCAACTACGGGCAAACCGCAGCCATTTCAGCCGGCATCGACCACAGCGATGGGGACATAGTCGTGCTGATGGATGCTGACCTGCAAAACGATCCGGCGGATATTCCGCTGTTGCTGGCAGAACTGGATAAGGGCTTCGATGTCGTCAGCGGATGGCGCAAGGACCGCCAGGATAACACGCTGACCCGCACGATTCCTTCCCGATTCGCCAACCAACTGATATCGAGCACAACCGGCGTGCACCTGCACGATTATGGCTGCACACTCAAGGCTTACCGGCGGGACGTTTTGGATAACATCAATCTCTATGGCGAAATGCACCGCTTTATCCCGGTTTATGCCGATGATGCCGGCGCGAAGATCAGCGAAGTGGTTGTTCGGCACCACGCGCGAAAGCACGGAAAAGCCAATTACGGTTTGGAACGCACGCTCAAGGTGGTTTTGGACTTGATCACGGTCAAATTTTTGATGAAATTTTCAAAGAAACCGATCTACTTGTTTGGCGGGGTCGGGTTTGGCATGATGGTGATCGGGTTTGGTTTATTCCTTTGGTTGGCAATTCGCAGAATCGTGACCGAGATTGGCGTGTTGACCTCGCCCTGGTTCCAGATCGCGGTGATGATGTTTTTGCTCGGCTTCATCGCGATTTTGATGGGTTTGATCGCTGAATTGTTGATGCGCACCTACTTCGAATCTCAGAAAAAGAAGACCTATACCGTTCGTGAAGTCGCAGAGCCTGTTAGAAGGAGCATGCCAGATTTGGCGGAGGGCTGAGATAGTCTGCCTGGTTACCAAATTTGTTAATTAATTGCTTGCCAAATTATTCCATCGGCGAGGGTAAGTGCTCCGCGCCGCGCGCCCGGCGTCAGTGACCCAAGGCATATGGACAGGGTTAATTCACTCCGCGCCATGCCAGGCTACAGGGGCAGGTCTTAATAAGGATAATCCTTTTTACGGTGCCTGGATTTGCTGTAATCGTTCGATCAATTCCGGTTCGTTATTGGGAATGAGCAGGTTAATTTCGCCGTTTTTCCAATTAAGGGCAAGCTGATAATCCATCAACATCGGCAAAATTACATTGCGCACATAACTGTTGTTCTCATTGGCAAAACTCTTCCAGCTCGATTGGATTGATGTGTTGATCGGTTCCATCAGGATCGCGCTGTAAAAGTGAGAATCGAGGCGATCGTAAAATTCCTGCAAGTACTCCTGGTTGTTGCCCATCGCCATTTCCATCAGGAAAACTTTTTCGTATTCCGGAATCAACTCAACCCCCTGGATATACCCCATCGTGAGCAACTGCCTTTCGGTTACAAACAAAATCGGACCTGGATTTTCGTTGACAATGTCGATTGCCTGCTGTATCTGTTCTAGATTAACTTGTTCTGCCAGATCCTGTCGAAATGTCCATTTGCCGGTACGCATAAAGGCAAACCAAACAGGCACGATGCAGATGAAGATCAGCAAGAGAGCGGGTACTTTTTGTAAATCAAATTGCTTTCTACGGGAAGCCGGGTCTTCGGGCGCCATACGCCCTGAAAGCAGGCTCAGCGAAATCAGCAAAAAGAAGACCAGGAAGGCATCCAGATTGTGCAAATCGCCTCCACCACCGATCTTCACGCTTACCAGCACACCACCAGCGAAGAACACCGCCAGGATACCCAATAATCCCAGCCAGCGCAGCCAGTGCACCTTCAGAGGAGAATTCCCGCGGAGATAAAGAATTACCAGGATTACCAGCGGCAGGCAGACCACAAAAATCGCTGGCAATACGCCCAAGAGAAAAGTTGCGTTCGGAAACAGGCGCAACCAGATCAAATCTGAAGTGAAGGCAGAATCGAACAGAGCGGGGTTCTCTCCGGAGACCGCCTGGTAGATCTGCTTGCTGCCAAAAGCTGTCGCCACACCCAACACGGACCAGATAACAGGCCATTTAAGGTAGCCCAGCCAATTTTTCGAGTCAAAGGGGGTGTCGAGCAGGTACAACGAAACTGCCAGTAAAGCCGGCACAGGGATCCAATTGATTCGGCAGATGCCTGCCCAAAGCGATGCCAGCAAGACAAAAATGAGCGTGCGCAGCGGCTTTTCTTTTTGATAACCGATCAATACCAGGATCACGCAAATCATCAGGTGATAATAGACCGCTCCCTGGAAAAAGAACAGAAAGCAAAACGCGCTCAGCCAGAACAGGGGCAGCTTGGGACCCTCCCGTGTTTTTTTGGCAAACAGCCAGGAAGCCCAACTGGTCATCCCGACCCAGAGCAAAACCTGCCAGAGCCGGTGGATAAAAATTGAATCGATATTGAACAAAAACGGCAGCGATTGCATCAGATAACGGCTGGGGTGTAAGACAGGAAGAGGAAACTTTTTTCCGTAGAGCTTTTCAGAAAAAAACAGCGAGGCGTTATAGATGCGGCTGCCTTCAGACCAACCCAGCGAAAAAGGCGAACTGCTGACTTCGTTTACAAATGCGCCAACCCGATACAGAACCCCGCCCAGCAAAAGGACAGACATGAATACGAGGTATGGGTTTTTCATGGGGTAAAAGGTGGCAACCAGGTAACCGCAAAGCACCGCCCAGCCCACCAAAATCACAAATCGGGCACTGCCGCTACCGACGAGTCCGCTTGAAAGGGTAAAGAAAAGGATGACAAGGATTGCCGCGCTCCAGGCAGGTCGGGAAAAGATTTTTCTCTCAACAAGCGCTTCGCGAGGCTGCCAACGGAGCTTGGGTTTACGCAGGGTCAAATACAATAACGATATGGCGCCAACAAGGAATGCCCCCAGGAACAGGATGTACCAAATATTTCTCACATGCCGATTGTCAAACAAGAACCAGGCAGTCGAAAAAAGGAGCGCAAACAGTCCATTGCGGACATAACGGGACAGATCAAAGTGTTCTTCCATGCTACTTTTGTTGTTTCTCCACTGTCATCGTATTTTGTTCAGCTTGTTCGGTGGGACGCTTACCCGCAAGTATATCACCGACGAAGAATGCCCCCGGCAAGCTAACCAGCATCCATAATATTCGAAGGAAGATCGCCAGGGCGAGGCTGGTCCCGATGCTGATCCCGCCCCACGCTGTGAAAAGGTTGGTCACTGTCACTTCCTGCAGTCCCAGACCGTTGATCGAAATGGGCAGCAAGGTGATAAAGTAGGTCAGGCTCCAGATTCCGGCGATGGAGAGGAAGGAAATATCTTCCCCCATTGCATTGACGAATATCTTGATGATCAGGTAGATGCATGCCTGGTGGGTCAGGGTGAAGCCCAGAGCCCTTGCGAGGTTGGCAGGCTTTTTTAACCATTTCTTCAACGCTTGAAAAGTGGACCTGATGTTTCTCTGCAGCCATGCGCGAAATTTGGCAAGAATACCAGTTCCAGCCACCAATCCCATCGCAGCTGGCGAAGCGGTTTCACGGAGGATGGGCAGAAACTTCAGCGCGAGCGGCAGCGCCAGAAGCATACCAGCCATCCCCACCAACCGGTCGACTACAAGCGACGCGGCAGCCAATGCCGCGGAAATCCCGACGCGAACTGCTCCTGCCAGGCGAAAAACGTCACCACCGATGGTCGTGGGCAAGACATTGGAGGCAAAAAGACCGGCAAAGGTCAGTTTTAGGCTGTCTTTGGGATCAATAGGTTCATCACTCGCGCGAAGCAGGCTGTGCCAGCGACCCCAGGTTGAAAAACGCGAGACCAATCCAAGCAAAATAAAGATGAAAAATGTCCACCAGGGGATCTGCCCAAAGCTGTCGAGCGCTTGCCTCCAACCGACCCTGGATAGCAAAAATATCATCACCCCCAGGGACAACAGGGTTCCCGCCCAGCGGATAATCGTCAGGAATAGCTTTTCTTTTTTCTGAACCAGGTTTGTATCCATCAGATTCTATTATAAGGGCTATCCGGTTTCGGTTTGATATAATTAGCGCGGAAGCCCGAAGGAGTTTTTATGATGCAAAAAAGAGAAATAGATCCTGAAAATTTATTGGTCAGACCCCATCATCTCTTCGACCGGCAAACACTTTTGTTGACTTGTGGTGATTTTGCGCAGAACGATTTTAATACGATGACAATCGGCTGGGGCAGTATCGGCACGATGTGGAACAGTCCTTATGTTTCCGTTGTGGTCAGACCGACCCGCTATACTTACGATTTTTTCCAGAAATACGATGACTTCACCGTGACAGCCTTTCCAGCTGAATTCAGACCTGATCTGATCTTCCTCGGTTCGCATTCGGGACGGGATTCAGACAAGCTCAAAGAGACGCGCCTCTCGCCTGCTGCTTCGGTGAAGGTCAAAGCTCCTGGTTTTGAACAGGCAGAATTGATTCTTGAATGTAAAACTATATATTGGTCAGACTTTGACCCTGCCAGGTTCCTCGACGCGACGATCGATAGAAATTATCCGAAAAAGGACTATCACCGGGTATTTTATGGTGAGATAGTTCACATTTTGGGGGATGAAAAGTTTTATCGCTGATAGCGTAAAAATTTTAATTTGTGAGCAAGGCGATCATGCTGCCAGGCGCAAAGTGAGCAGCGATTGCCCCGTTCGCCAGTTTTCCCACATTAAAACCTGGGAGCCGGACACGAACTCAGCTGCCCGCTCACCCGATTTCACGCAGTCCCGGAAGCTGGATCGGTAAGTAAAACAGACCCCTTGTCAGGACCGATACGATCGTATCAACAAAAAAAGCAAAAGACCTGCTCAAACTTCCCCAATCACGTTATAATCCAACCAAGATAGGAGAGATAATGACCGAAAAGAAGATAAGAGTACTGATAGCAAAGCCCGGTCTTGATGGTCATGACCGTGGAGCAAAAGTTGTAGCCCGAGCCCTGCGCGATGATGGCATGGAAGTGATCTACACAGGCTTACGTCAAACCCCCGAGATGATCAGCGAAGCCGCCCTGCAGGAAGATGTGGATGTGATCGGTCTTTCGATCCTTTCAGGCGCGCATAACGCACTGGTTCCCCAGATCATTCGCAAGGTCAGGGAAAACGGGCAAAACGAAGTTATCATTTTCGTTGGAGGCATTATCCCCGAAGACGACATCCAGGGGTTATTGGATGCTGGTGTGTTTAAGATTTACGGTCCGGGAACGGACACACGCCAGGTAAGCAGGGAAATCCGCGAGGCAGTTCAAGCTGCCACTCTGGTGGATTAATGGCATTGATTGATGATATGAGAAAGGGCAGCCGACTTGCCCTTTCTCGTGTTTTAACCCTGGTTGAAAACGCCAGCCCAACAGGGCAGGCAGCTCTGAACCAGCTATTCCCCTACACAGGCAAAGCGCACAAAATCGGTATCACCGGACCTCCCGGTTCGGGTAAGAGCACACTGGTCAACAAACTTGCCCACCAGCTGCGCCTCAATGAACCTGCAGCCAAAGTCGCCATTATCGCGGTAGACCCAACCAGCCCCTTCACTGGCGGGGCGATTTTGGGCGATCGTGTGCGTATGCTGGCGCTGCAAAATGACCCTATGGTCTTTATTCGTTCGATGGCATCGAGGGGAGCCTTGGGCGGTCTGGCTACCGCGACACAAGCGCTCAGCCAGGTTTTCGACGCGGCTGGTTATGATTACATTTTGATCGAGACGGTCGGCGCAGGGCAATCTGAAGTCGATATTGTTAACCTGGCTCACACCACGATCGTCGTGGATGTGCCCGGACTGGGCGATGACATCCAGTCGATCAAAGCCGGCATTCTCGAGATCGCCGATATCCTGGTGGTGAACAAAGCTGACCATCCGGGTGCTGATCAGAGCACACGATATCTGCGCTCGATGATCCGGATGGGGCACCGCACCTCGTCCCCGTCTTACGGCAAGCACGCGCTTAAAGAGTGGCAGGAACCTGAACCCAAAGAAAATGAACCTGAGAAAGAACTTGAACCCGATTGGCTTCCCCCGGTCATGAAAACCATCGCGACCGACGGAACCGGAATCATGGAAGTGGTGGAAAAGATCCAAAATCACCGCTCGTGGCTTGAAAAAACAGGCAATTGGGAGAAAAAGGACGCTTTCATCCTGCGGGAAGTGGTTAAGAAGATGGTCACCGCTTCCCTGGTGAGCAAATTCGAAGCTGAAGTCCCTGAAGATGAGATAGAGCGATTGCTCAGCGACGTTAACAGGCGAAAAGTATCTCCATCGGAGGCTGCAACACAATTAGTGGCTTATAATCGAACTGGCATTAATCCTCATTTATCGGAGTAATTACATGGAAAGAACACTGATCAAAGACCTGAACCAAAAAGTTGGAGAACAGGTGACCCTAAAAGGCTGGCTGCAAACCCTCAGGGACCAAAAAAGTATGCAGTTTTTGATTTTGCGTGATAAAACCGGGCTCGCCCAAATTGCGCATTGGAAAAAAGGAAACCCCGAACTGGCAGAGCTGATTTCAACCCTCGGAACCGAGTCTGCTCTGACCGTTTCAGGTAAAGTCGTTGCTAATGAGGTGGTCAAGCTCGGTGGAATAGAAATTCAACTCGAAGAGCTGATTGTCGAAAACAATGCCGAGCTGCCCCTGCCCTTTGAACCCTTTGGCGACACCCTTCCAGACCAGGACTACCGCCTGGACTGGCGCTATCTCGACCTGCGCAGAGAACGTAATCGTCTCATTTTCGAAGTCCAGACCACACTCGAGCAGGCAATGCGCGAGTTTTGGCTTCAGAATGATTTCATCGAGATTCATTCTCCGAAAATCATGGGCACCCCCAGCGAGAGTGGCGCAGACCTTTTCAAAGTTGAATATTTTGACCGCACTGCCTACCTCGCCCAGTCTCCCCAATTCTACAAACAGATGGCACAGGCTGCCGGCTTCGAACGCATTTTCGAGATAGGACCCGTGTTCAGGGCTGATCCTTCGTTTACTTCACGCCACATGACCGAATTCACCGGCATTGACTTCGAAATGTCCTGGATCGACAGCCACGAAGATGTGATGGCGTTTTCTGAAAATTTGCTTGCGCATGCCTACATGGCGGTGAAGGACAAGCACCACGATGCCATCCTGGAACAATTCGGCGTGAAACTTGAAGTCCCTGAGACCCCCTTCCCACGCATGAGTATGACTGAAGCATACCAGGTTCTCAAAGCGATGGATTACAAGCTGCCCCCGGAGAAAAAAGGCGACCTCGACCCGGGAGCCGAGCGGGCTTTGGGCGATTATGTCAAGAAAGAGTATGGCAACGATTTTGTCTACGTGACCGACTGGCCTTTCAGCGTTCGCCCGTTCTATCACATGCTGCATCCTGACAACCCAGCGCTCACACGCAGCTTTGACCTGCTTGGCAGAGGTCTCGAAATTACAACGGGTGCCCAACGCGAACATCGCTATGAGATACTGGCAAAACAAGCGCTTGACAAAGGTCTCACGCTCGAACCAATCCAGAACTATCTGAATTACTTCCGTTATGGCTGTCCGCCGCATGGTGGTTTGGGTATGGGCTTAAGCCGGCTTCTGATGGTTATGCTCAACCTGCCCTCCATTCGTGAAGCCGTATTCTTATTCAGGGGTCCGAATCGACTGGAGCCTTAGGAGTAAGAATGCCAGTTTTATATTCCAAAAGACTTCGCCTGCGCGCTCCTGAAAGAGAGGATGTGCCCCTGTTCTTAAAATGGGTCAATGACCCTGAAGTTACTGAAAATCTGGAGCAAGTTGCTGCTTATAACCTTCTGCAGGAAGAAGCCTGGTTCGAAAAAATGTCATCAGGTCCCAGAACTGAGATGCCATTAGTCATCGAGATTCACCAGCAAGACAGTGATGTGTGGATTCCAATCGGGAATATTGGCTTTGCGGACATCCATCAAATCAACCGTTCGGCTGAGATAGGGATCATGATTGGTGAAAAAGAGTATTGGGATCAGGGCTATGGCTCTGAAGCGATGAGGCGAACGTGCCAGTATGGATTCGAAGAATTGAACCTTCATCGTATCTATCTGCGGGTTTTTGAAGGAAACAACCGGGGAAAAAGAGCCTATCAAAAGATCGGCTTTGTGTACGAAGGTACCATGCGTGAAGCACGCTATCACCGTGGGCGCTATTGGGGTGTCGATTTCATGAGTATCATCAAAACAGAATGGGTGCAAAACCCGTAGGAGGATGGATTTTTCATGACCGGTATCAAGAAGGAATCCAGTTCACTTTATGGCGATATTCGCTTGTTTGCAGGCACAGCTTCGCCAGATCTGGCTAAAGAAATCGCGGATTATCTGGGGTTGGAACTGTGTGGAGTTGACATTCATGAGTTTACTAATGAGAACTTGTTTGTGAAATTACATGCCTCAGTGCGCGGGCAGGATTGCTACGTGATCCAAACCACTTCCACCCCCGTACACCGCAACCTGATGGAACTGCTTATCATGGCGCAAACGCTGATGCTCGATTCCGCGGGGAGGATCACGCTGGTGTTCCCCTACATGTGTTATGGTCGTTCTGACCGCAAGGACCAGCCCCGGGTTCCGATCACTGCCCGACTTGTGGCTGATATGATGGTTGTAGCCGGAGCAGACCGCTACATGACCATGGACTTGCACGCAGGTCAGATCCAGGGCTTCTTCTCCATTCCAGGCGATGTGCTTTCCGCTTACCATATCCTGCGCCCCTACCTTAAAGAATATATCAAGCCTATGACCAGACCGGTTCTGCTTACTGCCGACCTTGGCTACGCGAAACCAGGAAGAAGGTACGCCCAGGCGCTTGATATTCCCCTCTCGTTTATAGAAAAAAGGCGCCTGGACAACGAAGATCACACCGAAGCGCTCAACCTGATCGGGGATGTTTATGACCGGGATGTTTTAATTATCGATGACGAAATTGATACAGGCGGTTCAATTTGTGAGGCTGTCGGGGTGGCAAAGGCGAACGGAGCCAGGGATATCCACGTGGTCTTTATCCATCCGGTTCTGTCTTCTAATGCCGCGCAAAGATTATCGGCTCTGCCCGTTAAACACTTTACCACAACCAACAGTATACCGATGCCGGAAGAAGACAAAAGATTGTTTGGCAGCAGGTTGACGATCCTTAGCGTGGGACCACTTTTGGGCGAAGTGATCAAACGGGCGAACGAGGGCACCAGCGTTGGCGCAATGTTCAACGAATAGAAGCAGATTCTGAGGAAAAATTGCCTGAATTACCAGAAGTCGAGACAATTCGTCAGCGACTTATCAAGGGTTTTGAACAAAGCCCTTCCATCCTGAACCAAAGAGTAAGAAGCTGCCAGCTGCTTTGGTCAGGTTCTCTGGCGACGCCAAACCCTCAGACTTTTTTGAGCTTTATGCCCGGACAAGAAATCCTGGCGGTTAATCGCAGGGCAAAATTTCTTTATTTCTCACTCAGCGACGCTTATCTCGTGGTTCACCTGCGAATGAGCGGCGACCTTTACCTTGAAAAACAAACCGAAACAGCTCCATACCGTAACCCTGACCATGACCGGTTTTGGATGGATTTTGATTCTGGCTGGCGGCTGGTCTTTAATGACATGCGCAAGTTTGGACGCGTTTGGCTGTTGAACGATACCAGCAAATTGTTTTCAAAGCTGGGACCGGAACCATTCGACGAGAAGCTGACAGCAGAGGTTTTTTACGGAATGCTGCGTGAGCGTTCCAGGCAGCTAAAACCCCTCCTGTTGGATCAACATTTCATCGCCGGGATTGGAAACATCTATTCCGATGAAGCTCTGCACAAGGCTGGTCTTCACCCCACTCGGGTGAGCAGTTCTCTGAACGGTGATGAGGCAAAAAAGCTTCTCGATTCGATCCGTTTCGTGCTGAGCAAAGGGATAGACCAAAAGGGAGCCAGTATCGACTGGGTTTACAGGGGAGGCGATTTTCAAAACTATTTTCAGGTTTACCAGCAGGAAGGCAACCCCTGCCCCAGGTGTGGTCATCCCATCGAGAAAATTAAGGTTGCCCAACGCGGCACGCATTTTTGCCCGGTTTGTCAACGCCGGTCATCCTGAGCAAATACACCATTAATCTTGCGTTGATCCTTCTTATTACTATAAAAAGAACGACCGTTTTGATGAGAACCGGCTGACGAAACTATCCTGCCGGCGAGGCATTACGCAAGGTCGGTTTGATCATCCGGGCGTTTTCCTGCCACCACCAAACTGTATCTGTCACTGTCTCAATCATCGGTCTGACTTGAAAGTCCAACTCTCTCACAGCCTTGTCTCTGCTGATTACCGAATTGCTCATCAGTGTGTCGAGAGAATAACGTGTAAATCGCGGACGGGTTTTGGTCACACGATAAACCTTCTCCACCATCGGGGCGAAGAGCCGGGCAAATTTCGTCGGTATATATACCTCCGGAGCGCGTTTCCCACTGGCTTCCTGGACGAGCCGGCGATAATCCCGCACGGTTATACGGTGACCGGGCAAGATATAAGCCTCTCCGGGTTCTCCCAGCTCAATCGCCTTAATATGAGCCGCGACGACGTCGCGCACATCCACGAAATCGTAAGCTCCATCAAGGGTAAACGTAGGATAACTATTCATCCAGTAGTAAGTCATTTCGCCCATTTCTGAGCGTTTAAAGTCGTAAGGTCCAATAACGCCGGTCGGAGCCAGAATAACCGCATTTAAACCGTCTTTGGCTGCTTCTGCCACCAATTCGGAGGCTTTTGCCTTGGTCTGATCGTAACTACCGCCCCTGTCTACTGTGTCAAATGGCAGGCTCTCATCGATCACCAGTCCTTTTTCGGGATGTCCGTAGGCATGGATGGAACTGGTGTAAACCAGACGCTTCACGTTGTTTTCGAAACAAGCCCTGATCACGTTGGCAGTTCCTTCAATGTTCACTTTACGCATTATCTCAAATTGTTCCGGGACCAAAGCCACAAGCGATGCCAGGTGGAAAACAACACTAACACCGTCCATAGCTTTTGTTAATGCGGGATAATCCAGGATGTTTGCTTCCACTATTTCAGTTTTCGAATCTGCCAGCGGTCGGCAGTCTTCCCCGGGAAGCACCAGGGCTTTTACATTTTCACCCCTGCTGGTCAACTCTCTCACCAGAACGTTGCCGATGTGTCCGGCAGCACCAATAACTAAGATCATATTTTTTAACCTACCAATTTAAATGGGCAGAAAAGCTATTTCTGTCGATTAAGATTTTATACATAGGGAAAATCTAATCATAGTGATAAATGTCACCACCTGGACTTACAAATATAATTAGTCAGGTCTGTATGAAGATTTGGTTTTAACGTGTTAACAGTTATAATTTCCCAGTGAAAAGTGAGGTTCCATTATGAAAATAGCAATAGGTTGTGACCATAGCGCTCTCGCACTCAAAGAAACGATCAAGAATTATCTTGAAAGCCGTATGATCCCCTTTGAGGATTTTGGTGTGTTTACATCGGAAAGCTCCGATTACCCCCGCATCGCCGAATTGGTTTCGAAAGCGATACTTTCCGGTCAGTTTGACCGCGGCATCCTGATCTGTGGAACTGGCATCGGCATGTCCATTGCCGCCAACAAAATCCCAGGGATTCGCGCTGCCGCTGTGAGCGACCCCTATTCCGCCATACTCGCCCGCCGGCACAATAATGCCAACGTGCTTTGTTTCGGCGCCCGCGTGGTTGCAGGTGGTCTGGCAACGTTGATCACTGAAGGCTGGCTGAATGCTTCCTTTGAAGGTGGGCGCCATGCCCATCGTGTCGATTTGATCGCACGCATCGAACAACAATATATGATCCCCACTCCCAACGGTCAACAGGAGCAAACAAAAGAACCAACGCAGCCGGTAGAGCTTCCTGCGGAGGACCCCGACCTGCCCTGAGCGGTCAAATTATCGCGATTCACAGAAGGGTTTGCTCTTCTGAATTTTTAGATTAATAATTTTTGGAGGCTATATGAGATACAAAATTTTTGGAGACAAATTACCGGGTCTGACCCTGCAGCTTGACGCAGGTGAGAGTATCTACACGCAGTCAGGTGGCATGAGCTGGATGACTGACAATTTCCAAATGGAAACAAACGTTCGCGGCGGTATGATGAAAGGTCTTGGGCGCATGCTGACGGGAGAATCCCTGTTTATGGCTACCTACACCGCAAAGGTTTCTGGTGCCGAGATTACGCTCACCTCTGCCATGCCCGGCGAGATTCGCGCCCTTCAGCTGGATGGACAAAAACAATACATCGCTCAAAAATCTGCTTTCCTCTGTGCCCAACCCGGCGTGGAGCTCTCAACCTATGTCACCAAGCTGAAAACCGGTTTGTTTGGCGGTGAGGGATTCCTGATGCAGCGCCTCAGTGGTACAGGCATGGTATTCCTGGAGCTGGATGGCTCGATCGTGGAAATGGATCTCGCGCCCGGGCAGCGCATCAAAATCGACACTGGTAATATCGCCTTTTTCGAATCTCACGTGAAATACGATGTCGAGACCGTGAAAGGCTTTACCAATATCTTGTTTGGTGGAGAAGGTTTGTTCCTCAGTGTGTTGGAAGGTCCGGGCAAAATCTGGCTGCAATCGCTGAACACAGCCTCCTTCGCGGCACGACTGACGAGTTTTATGCCTGGTAAGGGTGGATAAGAAGATCTGTCAATCTGAACTTTAGCGAAGGATCTTGTCATTACGATCGGCAGGATTCTTCGCTTCTTTCAGAATTATGGGCATTTCGTTACAGTTCCCGCACCATATACAATTCCTCCTGCTCAAACCCTCTCGTAGAATAGTATTCGCGCGTGCCTACTGCAGAAATCACCGTCAGGTTCTCATAGCCGTGTAAATGGGCAATTTCAGCCGCTTTTTCAACCAGGCTGCTTCCCAAACCGCGATGCTGTGCTGAGCCGCCACCTTCACCACCCACCTCGATCGACTGTCCATACACATGCACCTCCCGGATAATAGCTGCGTCCTGCAGCTCATCCGCAGGGAAGAAATGATCCTTATCCGGCAGCGACAAACGCAAAAAACCAACAATATGGTCATCCTGTGTATTAAACGAGAGAAAATGTTCCTCCGCCCAGCCTGCTTTATAGACCAGGTCGGTAAAAACCAGTTCGTGGTCGTCAATTTTACCTTTGCGGATCTCGCGGCAGCGGATGCACTGGCAAGCCGTGCCGCGCTTTTTCATCTGAAAAGCGACATCCTGCCGCAAACTGGTATTGCGGTTTCCTTCGACTACATGGGTGGATGGAATGTCGCGGATAACGCGGTTTATCCGGCAAAACCGTGGTACAGTCAGCTTGATATCGGAAAGAATATCTATCAATTCCGCTTCTGTATACGGTTTGTATTCTCCGAGCTGCCAATAGGTAAAAAGTTCCGAATTGCGCAGCAGCTGGCAGGGATAGATCTTCAGTTCATCCGGGTTAATCCCACCTTCGCGCCATAAGCGGGCGAAATCCTCCCGATCGGATTCAGGCGTTGCCCCCAGCAAATTGGGCATCCAATGGACCACGACCTTATAGCCCGCAGCTCTCACCAGTCGAATTGCCTCCTCGGCTTGTTGGGCGGTATGCCCGCGCTGGTTTAGCTCCAAAACCCGGTCGTCCATGCTTTGTACGCCAATTTGCATCTTGGTAACTCCCTGCCTGCGCATCTCGATCAGGTTGTCGATGGTAATCAGGTCGGGTCTGGTTTCGATCACCAGACCGACGTTGCGGTGGCGTGCCTTACTGTTGGTCTTTTGTACCTCAGCAAGGTTCACTTCGCCCTGGTTGTCGTCGGGGTTTTCCTGGTTTAGCGCTTCGAAACAGCGTCGAATGAACCATTCCCGATAATGCCTGGGGTAAGCCGTCCAGCTGCCGCCCAAAATTAGTAATTCGATTTTGTCGGTTGGGTGACCTACCTCGTGCAGCGCTTTCAAGCGGGAAGTGACCTGGGTGTAAGGGTCAAATGCATGCTCCACTCCGCGCCTGGCACCGGGCTCGTCAGAAAGATAACTTTGCGGCAGTCCTTCTTCAGTGGGGCAAAAGATGCACTCGCCCGGGCACGGGTGTGGTCTGGTTAGAACAGTGATTGTGGTGACGCCGGAAAGCGTGCGGATCGGTTTCATACGGATCTTGGAAAGCAGGACCGGGTCATCGTCCCATTCTCCTGTGCGCACTTTATCACGGTAAGCCGCGACAAGAGCATGTTTGGCTAAAAAGCCGCGCCCACCCGGCAGTGGATTGGAGCGGATCGCTTTTCTTGAATCTGCTCCCTGCTTGATTTCTTCCAAAATCTTATTCGCCAGGAGCATATCCTCGTCAGAATATTGCCGTTTTCTGCGCCATTGTTTGCGTGCTTCATCTGTCATAATGGTAATTCTACATGAAAGCGGGTCGAATTCCAAACATCCATCGCTTAATGCAGATGGTAATCAGCCCAAAAATGACTTTTATACCGTTACTGACTCAGCCATATTCCAGCAATTTTAAATGTGAACGTGCTTGGATTGAAAACGCAATATCTAATGTATTCGAAGGAGTGGGTTCAGGACGTGAGCAGTGAGCAGGAAAGAGGGAAGAGGGACTGGGTTTTGTCATTTTGGACGAATTGATGCGAAGTATACAAAGTAAGAATCTGAACCTTTACCCACAAGAACATTACAATGTACGCTGCGCAACTCTCTGTTTAGGAGGACAATACATCGTACAAGCTAAAACTTGTGACCCTTTTTGTAGGGAACGTGCACCGCGCGTTCCGGCGAAGCCATCTTTCCGTAGGGAACGCGGCTTGTCCCGTTCCGGCGAAGCGAAGTTGTTGTATGGAATGTGGTTCGTCCCGTTCCGGCGAAGCCATCTTTACGTAAATCGAGACGTTTGAATCGGCGAAGCCATCATCGTAGGGAACGCGGCTTGTCCCGTTCCAGCGAAGCCATCATCGTAGGGAACGTGGCTCGTCCCGTTCCTGCGAAGCCATCACTTGTAGGGAATGTGGCTCGTCCCGTTCCGGCGAAGCCATCTTTTCGTAAATCGAGACGTTTGAATCGACGAAGCAGTGTATTGAAAACACCTCGTACTTTCCTCTACTCGCACATCGTGTGTTTTCAATCTGCCGAGCACAACGACAGGACACATCGGCGGATTGAGGGGGGGCAACATCGCCGTTTCACCAATGTCACAACCCCCTCAATCTCGCCCTACGGTTGTTCGCGGGATGGCGTGGCAGCCGTCCCCTACACCACATTGTGGACAGATTGGCAACCGCGAACAGGGAACAGAAAACAGGAACTGGGTTTTGTCATTCTGAACGAAGTGAAGAATCTGAACCTTTGCCAACAAGAACCTTACAAACTTCGTTGGTACAGACATCTCGCCCTACGATTGCTTTCGGGACGGCGTGGCAGCCGTCCCCTACACCACAACATAAACAGATTTTTCCACATTGAGAGTTGCTGGTCATACTCCGGGGATTTTCATTAACCTGCTTCCATACGGTAAAATTAACCATATGAAACCGGAAACCGTCGACTTTCTTCTAAACTTAAACCGCGAATTTTACGATGCCTACGCGCAATCATTTTCTTCAACACGCTTCTCGATCCAACCCGGAGTCCAGCGCTTGCTGCCCCAGCTCCTGGAGGCAAAAAACCTGATGGATCTGGGCTGTGGGAATGGAAACCTTGCCCAGGCACTGCTCAATTCGGGCTATCATGGCAGCTACCTTGGGGTGGACAACAGCGCCAAACTTCTGCAGGAGGTGCGCAAAGCCATACCCAGAGCTGAAAGAGATCGCTTTACCTTCAGGCAGGTGGACCTTGCTTCCAATTTTGAGTTGCATTCAGACCAGCCAGGCTGTTATCATCTTGCCTGTTTTGCCGTAATCCACCATTTCCCGGTCGAGCCCTACCTGGACCGGTTTTTCAGCTTCGCCGAGCGCACCCTGACCGTCCATGGGAAATTTTTTCTCTCCACCTGGCAGGTAAAGAACAACCTCCGCCTGAGCAACCGCATCCAACCCTGGGCTGTCATCGGTCTGGATGAGCAGGACCTCAGCGAGGACGATCTTCTGCTCGACTGGCGGGCAGACCTCAGCCAGCCTGCCCGTTTTCGATACGTCCACCACTACGATTCAGAAACATTGACAAAATTTGGCAATGATGTCGGACTTGTCTTGGAAGATGAATTTTATTCCGACGGGAAAGAAGGCAATCTGGCGCTTTACCAGGTTTGGCGAAAGGTTTAGTTACCTTACGGACAAGTTTTGCTCGATTGAGCCTTGCGTACCGCCCGAACTTGATGAGCGGCTCTCCAGCTTAACAACGACGCATCCTCGCGGTGTTGAGCTTTGGGAATCCCAACCTGTAATCCGCGAAACTTAACCAGGAACTGAAATAAGGAAAATGAATAAAGCTCCATGCTTGGTTTTTGCCATCTAGAGGGGGACCTGTTTAGAGGATTAATCAGCAGACGTGTTTAGAAAACGCATTCCATTAGCTTTTTGTCTGAAATGCGTTGACCAATATCGGGTTCAAGGTTACACTTATTGTATATTAATTCACAAAGTATGACAGTGCTTTGTACAAGGAGAAAAAACGAATATGATGAGTACAACTCAGCCAATTGACCCGCTTTACAACCCAAAGTTGAGGCCAATTATAGACGAAATCATCGAAGAAAGCATCGATCTCGATGGTGGACTTATGGTGGTTTTGAACAATTTGCAATCAAGGATTGGTTATCTTTCAGCCCCAATGCAAGAGTATGTGGCTGAAAGCCTGAGCATTCCGGTAAGTAAAGTGCATGGCGTGGTTTCCTTTTACTCCTTCTTTACCACGATACCACGAGGTAAACACGTTATCAAATTCTGCATCGGCACAGCTTGCTATGTTGGCGGAATCAACCAGCTGATCGACAAAGCCAGGCAAGTTATTGGCGTCGAACCAGGTCAAACTACCAGTGACGGAATGATCACTTTGGAAATTTGCCGCTGTGTTGGCGCCTGCAGCCAGGCACCAGTGGTTGTTGTCGATGAAGTCAACATTGGTCGGGTAAAACCCTCCAGGTTGGAAAAAATCGTACAAAACGTCCTCAAAGAAGAGGCAGCTGCTTGAGAGAATTAGCCCTTCATATCCTGGATATTGCTGAAAACAGTATCTCTGCTGGCGCGAGCCAGGTTAAGATTTACGTTAATCAGAATACCCGGGTTGATCAACTGTGTATCGTGGTCAAGGATAACGGTAAAGGCATGGACGACGAATTGATCTCAAAAGTTTTGGATCCGTTCACCACCAGCCGAACCACCCGCAAAGTTGGGCTTGGTATCCCGCTGCTTAAGCAGGCTGCGGAAGCCTGTAACGGCAGTCTGACCATCGAATCACAGCCAGGCGAGGGCACAATTTTGACAGCGAAATTCCAGGAATGTCACATCGACCGTATGCCGTTAGGCAACCTGGCAGACACATTTTTAACCCTTTTGTTAGGCACGCCGGATGTAAACTTTGTGCTCGACTACCAGGTCAACGATGAAGTCTTCCATTTTGATGACAGCGAGGTCAAGGAAGTTATGGATGGAATGTCGCTTACCGATTACAGAGTAATCGAGTATCTCACTAATACCATTCAAACTGGTATCAATGAAACTAATGAAAAAGCAATTCAACAAGGAGTGAATTATGCCTACAATTAATTCGATTGAAGATCTGAAAAGATTGCGTGAAGAAGCCCGGAAAATCAAAGACATGCGCGACCAGACTGGGAAAACCCAGATCGTTGTCGGTATGGGCACAATCGGCATCGCAGCCGGCGCACGCGAAACCTTGAAAGAAATCCTCACTTTTATTGAGGAAAATCGCCTGCCCGATATCATCCTCCGCCAGACCGGAAACCTCGGTCTCGATGGGATGGATCCTATTGTGAAGGTTACCCTGCCCGACAAAGAAGAAATTGCTTACTGCAAAGTCAATACTGATATCGCGCGCAGAATTATGCAAGAACATGTTGTCGATGGCAACGTGCTAACAGAACACTTAGTAAAAGAATAAATTTCAGAAAGGTAAGAAGAGAGAATCCAATATGGCATATTATCGATCAACGATTCTTGTTTCGATGGATCCGATTTGTATCGAGAAAGGCGCCCTCCAGATCAAAGAGCAGATCATCGAAGAACTAAAGCTGCAAAATATTCTGGATGAAGTCCAAATTCTCGATACCCCGCGGATCGGTGACCCTGAAACCGAAGGTCCAGACATCCTGGTCTACCCGGAAGGCAGCCACTACATCGCCCTGACACCTGAGAGCATACACCCCCTGGTCGTCGAACACTTCATTAAAGGTCGTGAGCTGCAGCAGTATGCTGCAAAAATGCGCGATCTTATGGATGAAGAAGTGCGGGCACCAAAAGAAAAAGAGGTCCGCGTTATTCTGGAAAACATCGGCGTGATTGATCCCCGGAATATCGAAGATTACATCGCAGTTGATGGCTACGCAGCGCTGGCAAAAGTGCTCACCGGGATGACCCCCGAAGGTGTTATTCAGACTGTGATAGATTCCAAGCTTCGTGGGCGCGGTGGCGCTGGCTTCCCGGCAGGTTTGAAGTGGAAATTCGCCCACCAGGCTCCTGGTTCACCCAAGTACATGGTCTGTAACGCAGACGAGGGCGACCCTGGCGCTTTCATGAACCGCAAGGTTTTGGAAGGCGATCCACACTCGGTCATCGAAGGAATGGCAATTGGCGCTTATGCGGTCGGTTCCAACCAGGGTTATGTTTACTGCCGCGCGGAATACCCCATCGCAGTCAGCACTCTTAACATTGCCATCAAGCAAGCCAAGGAATACGGTTTGCTGGGTAAGAACATACTGGGTACAGATTTTTCGTTCGATCTGGAAGTCCGCATGGGAGCAGGCGCATTCGTTTGCGGTGAAGAAACCGCTTTGATCGCATCAATCGAAGGCTCTCGCGGAGAACCTCGCGTTCGTCCGCCATTCCCCGCGACCAAGGGTCTTTGGGGCAAACCAACCAACATTAACAACGTTGAAACTTACGCCAACGTGCCAAAAATCATCCATCGTGGGTTGGACTGGTATACCAGCCTCGGATCTGAGAAGAGCAAGGGCACGAAGACCTTTGCGCTCGCCGGAGACGTTGCCCACACTGGCCTGATTGAAGTCCCCTTCGGCATGACCCTGCGCGAGATCATTTTCGATATCGGCGGCGGCATCAAAGATGGCAAAGGCTACAAGGCTGTTCAGACTGGCGGTCCGATGGGCGGTTGTTTGCCCACAAAATACCTGGACCTCGAAGTTGACTATGAAACCCTGGGTGCTGCCGGGTCGATTATGGGTTCGGGTGGTATGGTTGTCATGGACGAAGACACCTGCATGGTCGACATTGCCCGCTTCTTCATGGAATTTACCCAGGAAGAATCCTGCGGAAAGTGTGTGCCCTGCCGCGTTGGTACCCGCCGCATCCTGGAAATCCTCGAGCGGATATGCGCTGGTGAAGGCATCCCCGAAGATATCCCAATGCTGCGCAGCCTCTGTGATGAAATCAAGCAGGATAGCCTGTGTGGTTTGGGTCAGGGCGCTCCCAACCCGGTTGTTTCAACTTTGGAGCATTTCCTGGATGAATACGAAGCCCACATTTACGAAAAACGTTGCCCTGCAAAGGTCTGTCGGAACCTGATCACTTACAACATTACAGAAAATTGCACCGGTTGTACTGTCTGTGCGCGTAACTGCCCTGTCAATGCAATCACTGGCGAACGCAAGCAATTACACGTAATCGATCAAGATGCTTGTATTCGCTGCGGTATTTGCTTCCAGGTGTGCAATTTCGACGCTGTAGAGGTCAACTAATCATACGAGACGATGGAGAAAATTAGATGATCAAATTAACTGTTAATGAATTACCTGTCGAAGTGGAATCAGGATCAACCGTCCTGGAAGCAGTCCAAAAAGCCGGATTCAATGTCCCGACTTTGTGCTACCACCCCAAACTGGTACCATACGGAGCCTGCCGCTTGTGCCTGGTTGAAGTTGAAGGCGCCAAAACCCTGCAGCCTTCCTGTACTTTTCCTGCAGCGGAAGGAATGAAAGTTCACACCGACACGGAAAAAACCAAAGCAGCCCGTCATTTCGTATTATCAATGCTTTTCAGCGAACGAAACCACTTCTGCATGTACTGCCAGGATACTGATGGCGATTGCGACCTGCAGCAAGCTGCTTATGATGAAGGCATGAACCATTGGCCTATCACACCGGCTTACAAACCTTTTTATGTTGATACCAGTCATCCGGACTTTGTCCTGGATAACAACCGCTGTATCATCTGCCGGCGTTGCGTCCGCACCTGTGCTGAACTGGTGGGCAACCATACCCTCGGCATCGAAGAGCGCGGTTCTGCCAATATCCTGGTTGCAGACGGCAATGTGCCCCTGGGTGAAAGCACCTGTATATCCTGCGGAAACTGTGTCCAGGTCTGCCCGACCGGCGCTCTGATTGACCGCCGTTCGATGTACCAGGGTCGCGAAACCGATCTGACCCACACCAATTCCATTTGTATGGACTGCAGTGTCGGTTGTTATCGCGTGGTCAAAACCCGCGACAATCGCCTGGTTCGTATTGATGGCGATATGGATGCCACCTTCGCTGATGGTTTGTTATGCGAAATGGGTCGTTACAATCCGGTCAAAGAAAATCGTGTTCGCGTGAACGAACCTTTGATTCGCCGTGAAGGCAAATTGCAGCCAATCAGCTGGGATGATGCTCTGAATGTAGTTTCTACCCAACTGAAAGCACATGACAGCACCGAAATCAAAGCCTATATCTCCGGGCGACAATCGATCGAGAACCTGAGTACTTTCCAGAATTTCTTCAAGGATAACTACAAGGTTGGTCAAACTGCCCTGTTTGGTCACGACGAGAGCGCTGCAGTGAGCATTGAGCTGGCACGAGAATTTGGCGCTTTTGAATCTGACCTTGGCGCCCTGGAAGAGGCTGACGCCGCGGTAATCCTCGGCGCAGACCTGGTTGACGATTACCCGGTTGCTGGCTTTATGTTGAAGCGCAAACCAGGTGAACTGTTCAATATGGTCCTGGTAACCAAAGAAGAGAATAAGCTCGCAGATAACTTCTCCAACCGCCTGGTGTCTGTTGGCGAGAATTATGAACAAATCATTAATCTCCTGGCTTGCCACAAAACCGCAGGCAGTTGCGAAGAGACTGACCAAATTATCGCAGAGGAAGGTCTCGCTGCTCGAAGGGCATATCGATTACTGGAAAGCGTCCAAACCTGGCAACACCCAGTGATTATTGTCGGTAAAGATTTTGCCAAGTTGGAAAACCTGGAAACTCTGAAGAAATTAATCCGCTACTCACAGGAAGTTGGCGCAAAAGTGATCATCATGAAAGGTGACACCAACAGTTTTGCCGCTTCCCTGCTCGGTCTCGAAGTGAACCCTGAAATGGGAGAGAGCCCGGTGGCTTTCTATGCGATTGGCGATGGTCACGCATGCCACCACGCAGTGGATGGGATGAAAAACGGCGGATTTAAGATCGTACAGACCAGTTACATGGACGAATTCGCTGAACTGGCTGACGTTATCTTACCCAGCAAAATCTGGGCTGAGGAAGAAGGTCATTATCTGACCACAGACGGTCGCATTGAGCTCAATCGCCAGGCATTGATCCCTGGTGTGCAGCAGCGATCGGTCTCCGAAGTCCTGGCTGGTCTTGCAGAAAAGTCCGGCTTCAGCCTCCAATCGGATTGGCAGGCAGTAGTGACCGACAAAATTTCATCGATCGTCCTGGCATAAGCCAGCGGTTGAGATAAAGGAGTATGAAAGGAAAAACATGGCAAAACCAAAAGTGGCTTCAGACTGGCTCGCGGGTTGTGCTGGCTGCCATATGTCTTTTTTGGACATGGACGAAAGAATTATTGAATTGACCAAATTGGTTGATCTCCGCGCTACTCCGATTACCGACTTGAAAGAGCCGGATATCGATGGTGTGGATGTGGGCATCCTTGAAGGTGGTATTTCCAATTCGCATAACGAAGAAGTTGCCATCAGAATGCGCGAAAGATGCAAAATCCTGGTCGCCCTGGGTGACTGCGCAGTTTTCGGCGGCGTCCCCGCCATGCGTAATTTCGTTGGTGCCGATGAAGCCCTGAAACGTGCTTACATCGAAACTGAAAGTACCGATGAAAGCGGCAAAATTCCGGATGACCCTGAACTGGCGGTGCTACAACACGTTCGCCCGGTCAGCGATGTGGTCAAAGTGGATGTCTTCCTGCCCGGTTGTGCACCTCATGCCGACGCGATTTTTCACGTTCTGGCTGAGCTCGCACAGGGTCGCATGCCCGAAGTCAACGAACTTACCAATAAATGGCACTAGGAGAAGATATGGTTACACAGAAAATAACAATTGAACCCGTAACCCGAATTGAGGGACACGCCAAAGTTACCGTCCACATGAAAGACGATGGCAGTGTCGAACATGCATATTTCCACGTGAATGAATTCCGTGGTTTCGAAAAGTTCTGTGAAGGACGCCTCGTGACCGAGATGCAGCAAATCACTCCACGCATCTGCGGCATTTGCCCCGTCAGCCACCACCTGGCTGCCGCCAAAGCCGGAGATGTGGTTTTGGGCTGTCCGCCTCCCCGTCCCGCGTCACTCTTGCGTGAACTGATGCACATGGGGCAAATCATTCAAAGTCACGGCATGCATTTCTTTGAACTGGCAGGACCAGACCTTTTACTTGGTTTCGATGCCGACCCGGCAACCAGAAATGTAGTTGGACTGATCCAGGCAGACCCTGATCTGACTGTAAAAGCTGTGCGCCTGCGCAAGTTTGGTCAGTCGATCATTTCCGAATTGGGCGAACGCTCCATCCACCCCACTTTCGCTATTCCCGGCGGTGTCAACCGAACGCTGCCAGCTGAAGGACGCGATCGCATTCTGGCTCAGTTGGATGAACAGATCGCGACAACACAGCTTGGGATTAAGATCGTCAAAGACTGGATGGAAGCTAACGCTGAGACCGTTCAAAAATTTGCTGTCTTCCCCACTGGCTATTTCGGTTTGACCACCCCTGACCATGGTCTCGAATTATATGATGGTGACATGCGCCTCATCGGTCGTAATGGAGAACCACTTGAGACCTTCAGCGCTCAAAACTACCTCGACTATATCGCCGAGCATGTTGAGTCCTGGTCTTACCTGAAGTTCCCCTATTACAAGAAACTGGGCTTCCCTGAAGGGGTCTACCGTGTTGGTCCGCTCGGTCGTATCAACCTGGCGGAACACATCAGTACCCCACTCGCCAACGAGGAGTTGAAACTCTTCAAGGCGATCAATAACGGAATGCCTGTTGAAAACACGCTTGCCTACCACTACGCCCGCATGATCGAAACGCTCTTTGCATGTGAACGCGTGCGTGTATTGCTCGCTGACCCTGATATTCTCAGCAACGACATTCTTAACACCCATCAGGAACCGACCGGTCACGGTGTTGGGGTGATCGAAGCGCCCCGCGGCACCTTGACTCACGATTACCATGCCGACGAACTGGGTCGCCTGACCAAGGTTAACCTGATCGTCTCCACCGGTCACAACAACTACGCGATGAGTAAAGCCGTTGATATGGTCGCGAAAGAGTACGTGCGCGGTCCTGAAGTAAAAGAAGGCATGCTCAACCGCGTTGAACATGCCATCCGCGCTCACGACCCCTGCCTGAGCTGCTCAACTCATGCATTTGGTCAGATGCCAATCGAGATATCAATTATTGATGCCGATGGCAATCTGGCTCAAACGATTAAGCGTTAACTAAAATTGATCTGCATTAAAACCTCCCCTTAAGGTATCATCAGGGGAGGTTTTATATTAAATTTAGGATTTGACAATGAAGCGACTGATTATTGCATACGGAAACCGCGACCGGGAAGATGACGGCGCTGGCTGGCATGTTTTGGAGAAAATTACCTCGGTTTTTGGGTTGAGAGTACCCGAATTTCCCGGAGAATGGGTGGAGACTGCGGATGGTTCGCTGCGCTTCTTGTACCTTTTTCAATTGTTGCCCGAGATGGCGGAAGATATTTGTGATTATGATCAGGTGATTTTCATCGATGCCCACAATTCAGAACAGCTCGATGACCTCCTGCTCCTGGATGCTGAACCAACCAGCGAACATTCCGCATTCACCCATCATATGGGCGCCGGTGTGCTGCTCTCAATTGCCAAAACTCTTACAGGCAATTGCCCGCAGGCAAAAATGCTGACCGTCAGGGGCTTTTCCTTCCAATTCAAACGGGAACTTTCTGAAAAAACAGCAAAATTGGTAGATAAAGCAGTAGTTCTGCTGCAGAACGAACTGGGATTGGCAGATTGCGGCTTGCTTCCATATGTTGAGATGCCAACGAAACTTTTTCTGGATACTGCGCCTGGCTTGATCGACCAGGACAAACCGGTCATCCGTGAGCACTCGCTCGAGTTGATTGTCAATGGTGAAAGCTGGCTTTCTCTAATCTGCTCACCTTGTGATCTGAAAGAGCTGGCAGTCGGCTTCCTTTGGAATGAGAATGTGATCTCAGAGAAGGAACAAGTTAATGAAATTACGCTCACACACGATTTGAGCACCATCGAGGTGACGGTCAACGGAGAGGTCACCAAGCCAACCACCTTTCATCGCACGTCAACCGGCACTGAACCACAGGCAACTCCGGTTTTCTCAACCAGGGAAAACGAAGTCGAAGTCCGATTGTCTGCCAGTGAACTGCCGGAATTGTATAACCGCTTCTCGATGGAGCAAAAAATGCACGATTTTGCCGGCGGATTTCACACCGCCGGGCTTAGTGATGGTGAAGTGGTTAACCTGGTGATGGAAGACCTGGGCAGGCATAACTGTATCGACAAACTGGCTGGCGCCTGGCTGCTGGGTGAGCAGGAATTTGAGCCCCTGGTCCTGATGCTCACCGGACGCGTTAGCTCCGAGATGGTTATGAAGAGCCTGGCGCTGGGAGTCCGGTTCATCATCAGCCGGACAACACCCACGGCGCTGGCAGTGCACATGGCTGAAGAGGCGGGCATCTGCCTGGTGGGTTATATGCGTGCCAACCAGTTTGAAGTCTACTCCCATAGTGAGTATCTCATTTAAGATTATCATTCTGGAAACGAAGGACCTGTGTACGTCGCGCGTTTGCCGCGGGGCATGATGCGCATCCTTACCCATGTGTGCCGCCTGAGTTTTTGATTTTCCAACAAAAGCTTGATTTCAACGAGGAAGAGCGTGTTTTTCAGGACACTAAAATGAGGAAATCAGTGGATTGGCTCGTTTCGGAAGCTTAGCGTAGGGAACGCGGCTTGTCCCGTTCCCTACGGAAGGATGGCTTCGCCGGAACAAACGTCTCGCCCTACGAAAGGTTGGCTTCGCAAGAACGGGACAAGCACTTCGTAAATGTAATTCATAAGGGTCTTACCGTTCC